>ENA-UENX01000027-UENX01000027.1-marine-metagenome-genome-assembly--contig:-NODE-27-length-69297-cov-149.308299_pt1 | contig 69297 bp, 59 predicted proteins | sample MGYA00237875_ERZ529327 | MGnify/ENA primary metagenome ERZ529327 (study PRJEB26372, sample SAMN05368347) | marine metagenome | biome: cultured habitat; feature: ocean water; material: water; isolation... | reverse complement strand
GAACCAACACCAGAACCAACACCAGAACCAACAAGAATTCTGCCACCGCTACCACCTGAAGAAGCTAATTTTGTAGAGCTTTACAATAGCAGTCAGAGCTGGCGCTCGAAAAAACCTACAACTGTTGCAAAAGTCAATGATAGTAGCAATACAGTTATTTTGGAAAAAAAGAGATTCGGAAATTACTGGATATTATCGGAGGAAAGCGGTGACTATTTAGCTCCCAGACAGAAGGCCAACATTAACCCAGATAATAATGAAGATGTACAAGGTTTATTTGAATGTTATGGAGATTCGTCAGGGGAGTTGAAGAAGTTTCAATTACTGAAGCTAGCAAAAGTCGAACCTACAGAAGATAGAGGTAAGTGGAAAGTTTTAGAATTGGGAGTATTAAAATTTGAATCTAGGAAGTTAAAAGATGAGGATAACTCTGAAAATGAAAATCAGACAAAAGAAAGTTAAAAGTCAAAAGTCAAAAGTCAAAAGTCAGAATTAAAGAAAGTCAAATGATTTCTGTGAAAACGTATTAGAGAGCTTTTCAGTATTGATGACCTCACGTCAAAATCAAAACCTCGTAAGGACTTTCTATAAAGCTTTCCTAATCTGCTTTACTCAAATAAAAACTGCTGTATTATATTCTTTGAAAATTAATAAAATAAATTAAGTAACTTATTATGAATTCAACAAAAATTACAAGATGGAAAATTCCCCTTCTATTATTCATGCTAATAGGTATCACAACAGCCTGTAGACCAAAAACTTACAACGATCTATCTTGTGATGTACCTTTGACGAAAGGTCAGTCTCCCTCATTGGATGCCCCACCAGGCCCAATTAATATTAGCCTTAATATAGATGGCTCAGAATCTATGCCGGGATATTTAACTAACGGTGCTAGTCGTTATATAAAAACAATACAACTGCTAGACCGCACATTTTCTATATCTGACTTAGTTGAATACTATCGTGTTGGAGGGCCGGAGAAACAAAAAATCAGTCGTTCAAAATTCCTAGAAGCAATAAAAGAGAGGTTTTACTACGAAGATCGAGTCACAAGTAATCTAACAGGTGCTATTGCACCACAAAAGGAAGGAAAAGAACTTTTAGTTCTGATCACAGATTTGTATCAAAATCAAGGCGATGTCACTGCAGTCAACAAAAAAATTAGACAACATTATCTTAATAAAGAAGGATATGCAGCAGGTATTTTAGCAATTAGAAGTGAATTTAATGGAAAAGTTTATGTTGTTGGTAGCAATAGAGATAACTTTAACTTTCCTTATAACACTGAAGGGAAACCAATAGAAAAGTTTCGGCCTTTTTATGTGATATTTTTAGGTCCCTACAAACATATTCTCTACTACTTTGAAAAACTCAAGCGGGATGGAGGAGAATTAATTAAAAACAGTGAATTTACAATCTTTTCACCTAATAATATTATAAATGATTTATCGGTCATGAGTGAATTGAAAAACCCAGGCGAACCAATATCAGGTCTGAAGCGACCCTTCTCTCTTAATAATGGTAAAGTAGCGATCGAATTCCCGAAGCGTAAAGAATTTGAATTGTTAGAAATAATCCCCAATTTCTCAAAAGAAATACCAATTGAATACAAGGTTAATTTGCCGATTTTAAATGAGTATACATTGCCACCATCAGCTAATTCTATAAAAGCTAAAATTAGTGAAAGTAAATATTTTGATGAGTCAACAACAGAATTCATTTCTTCAGAGGCTATAATGGCAAAAAAACTCTTCAATTCAATGCAATTTAGTAATTGGGAAGTAGGCAAAAATCGTGATTTAAGTTATACAAATACAATTAAACCTAATGAATTACCACAAGCAAATATTTATTTATTCAAAGTTGATGTAGTCGCTAATGGTTTGGGAGAACAAGATTGGTGGCAGAATTGGAACTGTGAGGATCGTGATTGCGAAAATGACGGTTCAAAAACTCATAATTTGGAACACTTTTTACAGGGTTTAAAAAGTCTAACAAATGATTTGATGGAAAATAATCCAATAGTACTTGCTCGGCTTTGTTATGGTATTCAGAAAAATTAGAGAGTATTAACTTAATAAAAGAATAAGGATTTAATACTTTCAGGATTTACACAAAGAAGCTACATAAGGGCGTATTCTTGCCGATAGCAATATAAGGAGCTGAACCTTCGCGATCGCCTAAAAGTTTAACAACCCCCTTAAGATTTTTGCCATTGTTAAAACAAGGGTTAAAGCACCTATAAAATAAAAATATCCCTGATTTTTATTGTGAGATTTTTTTAACTATTGAAGAAAATAATCTGAGAGTAATTTGTATTTAACTTCATCAATATTTTTTCCTATTTTTACTGTTAATTTTTTTGATAAATTCCAGACTAAAATAGCAAAAACTATGTGGTTTTTTTATATTGTAATCGACGAAATTGACAAAATTTAATTGCGTTTAATTTCTTAATTCTGGGGATAATTTATTCGATATTAGATTTAGTTTGTGACTCAGATTATACAGTATATACTGAAGATTGACTGAAATGATTAGTGACAATATATTCTGCTGAATTTAGGATAAATATTTTTCTATGATAGCTTGACTTTTTTTTGAACTCAAAATAATTCTTTTAATTTGAATTATTTTACATAATATTTTTTCTAAGTTATTCTAAATCAATTATCCTATAATTTTATATTTTTATATACTACCAGTATTATCGAAGATAACAATTTATTTGCAGAGGCAATAATAAATTTTTCCATATTATCTATCAATTTTATTGCTCTTTTTGTCCTATAAAAATTATCTATTAATACAATCTTAAATAGTAATTTGTTATTATTTATTACGTATAAAATTATTTATTTTATATTTTTATATATTGGTTTTTTTTCTCAGTATCTGGGTCATAAACTCGATAACCTATGAGCCAAAATTTTCGATTTCAGCTTAAAAGATATAAAGTTTGCTATTCATACACCACAAACTACTTGATACTCATTACTACTATACTGTTGACGAAAAAAAGTTAGTTTTATTACTATATTTTTTGTTAAAAAAGATAATAAAATATCAAATAAGCTTCTGTATAAGTTATATTTTGCCAACATTTTTTTTATTTATGATTATCATTTTTTTATTTTTTTAAATGATTACTTATCATGTCACAGCTAACATTTTTTGGTAATTTTTTAAAAATTTTGACCGTATAATTTGTATAAAAATTGAGTAATTATTAACTATAATTAATATATTTAAAATTTATATTGTTGGCTCAAATTAACAATAATATTATTATACAATAATCCAGGTATTTTAGCAAAAAATCTTTACCATTTGCCACATCTATATAGAGCTAAAATCAATTTAAAGAACATATCTTTGTATTAGTTATGATGATTTTGTTGTTCAGCACTAGGGGAGGAACTATGGCAGCTATATCCCTTAAAAAAAATTAGTGTTCGCAAAAGCTCAGGTAATTCTATCTCTCTTGGCAAGCATATACACTTATATAGTGTCTTCGAGTAATTCCTGTTCAAAAAAATCATATTGTTTGTGGGATAGAGCGTGTGGAACTTCTTAAAAAGATTTACTTTCCTAAGTACAGGACAAAAAGCTTGACTTATAGAATAGGAAAAAGTTTATAGTACTTAAACCATAATCTCTATGAAACCTGAATATTTGGGAGATTAGTTGACTACAAACAACTTATAAATTACCACTTTTATTGCTATGAAGCCAGAATTAAATTTATCCCTTTATTTATCTAAGCTGTATTTAGAGAAATATCAACTTGGCACAAATAGCAACTGTTAATGGTAGTTAGCGATCTCCCAGGGGCAAGTGTAATTCAAGATTATATTCATCCCTGGGAGATTCAAACGTTGTTTGGTTAACTTAAAATTAGATTTGACCTTTTTAGGTAAACGATGACATAGCTTTTGGTAACAATAGCAGAAATGTATTAACCAGAAACCAAAAGACTATTACAGGACTTACCTATTATTGTTGTAGTTTAAGACGCTTGAGATAGCTATCCAAAATTATTGCGTAAGTCCTGTTGATATTACATAATATCAGAAATTGTCAATGGATCCGCCTCCCGAGAACGGTTTGCTTCTTCCAATTTTTCGCGAGAAGACATTACGCAAACATTACTACGTTCCATCCCCGCAGTAAAAACATCTAACAAAGTTTCTTTCACATCTGCAACTGTAGCTTTGAGCGTTCGCTGATAACGTTCCTCCCTAAGTTCAGCAGTTTGCGCTATCAAATGACGTTCCAAAGCTAAGCTTGTGGCTACTTCTGGGCGCAAAACTGGAGAATCATCTTGAATTGTAGCAATAATTGCCCGGTCAACATCAATCTGAGTCCAATCTACATCCTTAAGATAATCTATCAAACCAGCAAATACATCAAGAGTACGACTGACATGAGGATCGCGATAAGAATAGAGAGAAATAACTTTTCCTAAACCACTATAACGACATCCTGCACCGTAAGCATTACCCTTAAGACGAACTTCTGTAAATAGATAACCCAAACCTAATAAATGAGTACCTAACCTTAAAAATGGCGCTCTTTCATCACTAAAGTGAGGAGCTGGCATAGTCTGAACGCAATAAGCCACCTGTACTGGACCTGCTAAAGCTTCCCGCATATTATAAACTGGTTCAAAGCGACTACCAAAAGTATCTCCTTCTTGTTGCTTTTGCTGATGACCCCACTCCGAGAGAGTCTTCTTGACCACATTATAAGCATTATCTGAACCAGTAAAACTAGCAGTCAAAGGTTGATTGGCTACATAATCCCGGATAGTTTCAACCTTGCTCATCAAATTTGCCCCATGTTCATCAAATCGATCGCATACTTTTTTCAACAACTCCAGTTGAGGTAAACCGTTAACAATCTCACTAATCTTAGCTTCTGATGTCATACCAGCACTAGCTCGCAATATAGCAGTGTAGATACCGTTATAAATCAAATCTGAATTAGATTGAGAATAAGACTGAATCATCACTTCCCGTAGTCGAGCTGTATCCCGAGGATTAACTGCAAAAATCATGTTGTGTAACAACTCTAATGCTGGTTCAATCTGTTCATCTAGGGTTTTAATGGTGACGCGAAGTCCACGCACAGAATGATAGGCATCTTTAGTAGAAGTCCGTAACAGAGATTGAAAACTAATTCCCCCGGTATAAGAAGCAATGCCGCGAGCCACCTGTTCGTAGTTCATTTCTCCTGCACCCAACTTCCGCAGTGCATCTATATAAATAGATAGATACAACCACAAATCTTCAGGCAACCCACGCAAACTGAAATCTAGTTGTAAATAATTTACTCCATTTGCTAGCACATGATTCCTTAAAAGTGTCACTTGGCCATCAAGTTCTTCGACATCAGTAGGAATATGTTCTGGTTTGTCAGGTAAGTCCTTCACTTGTAGTTGGGGCAGTTTAGCTATTTCTTCAGGAGAATTAGGAGTTCCTGACTCTATTTCTAATTCTGTTGCTTCAGTAGCTATGCGTTCTAATTCTTCTGAAGTTAATTGAGAACGTACTTGTTCCACCTGTGCTACTACTGCTTTGTCATAATTAGATTGCCATTCTTTATCTGGTTTTAATACCAGTGTCAAACGGTGGGGGTTATTGAGTAATTTTTCACGAATTAGGTTATTAAAATATCTAGGTTTTTCCAGGTAACGTTGTTTGCATTCGGCGAGGCGATCGCTAATATGTAAAAACTTCAATGGATCATTACTATAAATCCAGGTTTGCATCACCCGAAACAACATCCGTAAAGGATACATACTACCTATTTCCTGGTGTTGGTAAATTGCCTGTTGAAACGCTGCCTCAACAATACTAGGTTCAATGTCCTCTTCAGCAATTTCTTTTAAAGTCTTGATTACTAACTGACTGAATGCTTCACCCTGGTTAGGTTCGCTTCCTTGAATACCCAGATGAAAAGTAACCTCCTTACCCACAGAATCTACTCCAGAGCCGAGTAGATCTTGACCAATTTGGGATTCAACAATCGCCTTTTTCAATGGTGCCGCTTCATTTCCCAACAAGATGCGACTGAGAATATCTAAAGCTACCCATTCCTCAGAGTCAGTGCTATCTCCCACCAACCATTTGATCATTATGTAAGTTTTTTGTGTTGTTTCATCCGCTGCACTAATAGGGTAGGAATCTTCTTTAAAACGAGGTTCACTCCAGCGAGATTGAGGATTAATATTGATATTAGGTTTCTGTCTTTCAAAAGCTTCTAGCTTTTTGGCTAAAAATTCAAGATATTCAGGAGTAGAAATATTGCCGTAAAAAACAAAGTAAGCATTACTGGGATGATAATAGCTGGAATGGAAGTCACGGAAGTCTTTGTAAGTGAGTTCAGGAATATTTTGGGGGTTCCCTCCAGATTCAAGACCATAAATGTTATCAGGAAATAGACTTTGGTTAGCAATACTATCTAACCTTTGTTCAGGGTCAGAAAAAGCTCCATTCATTTCATTGTAAACTACCCCAGTAAATTTTAATTCCCCTGTTGGGTTTTCCTTGTCGGTAGGAGCTAAGTGGTGTCCTTCTCGTTTAAACGTATTTTCGGTTAGCAGTGGGTGAAATACAGCGTCAAAGTATACTTCTGCCAAGTTGAATAAGTCTTGTTTAACTTTACTGGAAACTGGATAGTAAGTGCAGTCAGGGCCAGTCATGGCATTAATGAAGGTTGCTGGACTCATTTTTAGCATTTCAAAAAATGGTTCGCGTACAGGATATTTTTTTGAACCTGCTAATACAGAATGTTCTAGGATATGGGATACTCCTGTGCTATTTGGAGGGGGAGTGGGAAAACTAATTGAAAAGAGATTTTCAGCATCTTCTGAATATAGGTGTAACAGTTTTGCACCTGTTTTGATATGTTCTAGCTGATATGCCACCATTCGCTGTTGCTTCAGGTCAGTAATAGCTTTGACTTCAAAGCCTTGTAGTTTTTGTCCAACTTCAATTGTTCTTTCTGTTAATAAAGGCATAGAAAATGAATTACTATGAATATTTACTTCTTCCTAGTTTAAGTTATTTTTTGCTGTAAGGAGTAGTAAGGGCGCAATTTGCCGGGAATAGAAAACAGAAAAAACAACTGTAACTCAGTGACTTGAAGGAACCTAGATTACCGAATAATTAATAATTTATATATTTTAGGGATTAAAGAAAATGTGGGAGGTAAACAGGGAAACTTACATCTTGCAAAAAGAAAAGTTGATATGAAGATAAATGCCTGAAGTCTTTAATCTGATAGTGGTTGGCATTAGTTATATTTTTGTTTTGGGCCTGAAATTAAAACATCAAAAACTAATACCATTTCTCAAAAACTTTTCTACATTTTATTTAGCTTTGCACAATTACGAATGATAAAGAGAATTGAGGAACGTGCCGATGTTTCAAATAATAGATCAGCAAACAATTGACTTGCATAACATATCAATTGATTTGGAATAGCATAAAGTTTTACGATGTAACCTAGTTAAGTAGTAGCAACGACGGCATTTTTCTCCTTCTACTCTGGTCATGGCTGTTTTATTGACCTTGTGATCGCAATCCTCAATTAAGTAAGTATAAACCTTGTAGTCATCATTAATAGAAAGAAAATAAGTCCAACTTTGAATCATCTGTCACAATATTGTGAAGGTAACAGCGCAGCCAATAACAAATAACAAGCTTAAAAATTCCTGGCATTTGATTATTTACAACACTCCAGACCCAAACTTTGTTTTTTTTAGCCTATAAAAGTTTGTAGTTCATCAAGCGTGAGCAAATTTCAGCAGTTTCAGGAATTTCTATGTTCTTTTCAGAAATTTGTGCTGTAGCAAGTCGTACCCAGTTAAGCACTGTCCAACAGAGAAATACCAGTTATTCTTTCAATAGCTCGGAGTCTGATGCCGTTAAAGAAATTTTTGACCTCACGGGGTGACAAGCTAGTTGAAAGCCATATGTAGAAAAGAATTGGCCTTTAGGGACTGAATAATACTTCAATTAAAATAAAATCCCTATTGATATAAATAATAGGGTGTAGTGTAAGCCCTCTCCACTTACACTACACCCCCACTGCATTGAACAATAGTTCAACTGTAATAGCTAAAAACATTAGAAAAAAGGTCACTTTTACTAATTTTAATTAATCATAAAAAAATTAACAATTGTAGAGAGTATAATACTATTTATCAAAAGCAAGACTTTACTTAAATAAAAATAAAAACAGTGAATAATATGGTGTGTCTTGTTAAAATAGATATTCTGGAATCGGTTGAAGAACTCCAAGAAATATTATTCCGGCAGATACTATTGAATATATATTAATGTTATTAGGATGTCATCGTACAACTCTATCACAATAGTTTGCTACCTAAACAAAATTGAGTATAGAAGGTTTATTGAACAAGAAAAAAATTGTTGGTAAACTGAAAAAAATATCACCAATATTAAAAAATATACTTAGAGCTGAACTAGAATAATTAGAAGGTTTTAATAGTGATAATGAAATACAAAAATAGTTAAAAGTAGTGTGTGATATTAATCTACCATACTCAACAGTACATAGATATATTTATGAGCACTAAAATGCCAAATTTAAAGTGCCTAGTCCAGTGAGTATTCAACAACATCCAACAGATTTTGAATAGTAAAAAAATGTCAGAACTCCTATAAAAAGCTATTAAAAAATTTTAATGCCAGGAAAAATCCTGAAAAAAATTAGGTTCTGGTGTAGTTATAAAACTAGAATGGGATTAAAAACTATTACAGGAAAAGTAATAAATCTTAAAAGAATCAAGGGTAAAGGAACTAAACAATGGGAGTATAAATATTTGTGTTTATATGGGTTAAATCGAAGCAAATTCATGGAAAAATTTTTTCTATAAGTTGAGTAATTTAAACGATTTTTGCTGGGAAATATTTTCCCATAATTACCCTAATTATTTACATATAATTCAAGTAGATAATTCTGGATATTATCAATCATTAAACTTAATAATTCCGATAATATTATTCTCATATTTCAACCAAGTTATTGTCCGGAATTTAACCTGATAGAGAGGTTATGGTTAGCAATAAAACAAAAACTGAAGTGGATAATATTGGGATATTTATCAGACCTTTTTAGAAAAGATTTAAGGAAATTCTACTAAATATTAACCAGGATTTTTTAGCTTAATTAACAGGATGGTAGTTCATCATTGAAGCTTTAGAAAAAGTAGGTATAATTAATAATTTTAATTAGTCTGTTCCGGCTGGGTAAGCCAGTTATCAATAATGGTAGTTTTAGCGATCGCATATATGAATAAGTAATTTTTTTACATATACCTAATAGCATTATTTTTGAAAAATAGTATTAATCTTTGACATAGCTTTAATTACTTTTCGATAATAAAGTAACTTATAAAAATTTCGGATCATTAAATTCTCTACCCATTCTTGAATAAAATTATAATAAAATGTCTAAGAAACACCATATAATCTAATCCAAAAATTACTATACCTTCTCTATATCCTACCTCTTTTATTCCTTTTTGATATATATTTTGAAGCCTTTATTTTTATTTTTTTTGTTATTTAAATGAACTAATTGTGCAAGAAATAGCTATTAGTAAAATTCAATTATTTAATCTAGCTTCATTTGCTTTTTTTTCTTCAAGATTGTAAATTCAACTCTTACAATCTTTGAACATGACGTCAATGACCATTCTTTGACTATATACTTTATTAATTGTATCTGATGACGATAAATCACTAATAATATACCAGATTTATGATAGATTTTTTGGTTAATTTAGCGCTTTTTATATATCAACAAATTGTCAATCAAGACCTTCTTTATTTTGGCAAATTTTTAATTAAAAAAAAATCGACCCAAAGTTTACTTTTAATTGCTCTAGCTTACAATATTTACTAACACCCTTAATTTAGGTTTGATTTATTTTTTTGAAATGCAAAGGTATAGATGTTTTTGACAATAATCTTTCAAACCAAATAATAAATGTATACTATAAAAATCCCTATCCCCTACTAGAATTAGTTGATGTTTTTTCAATAATCTTAAAATAAGACAAATTACTCCTTGTTGTTCTGTTATAGCAATTCCCATAGCTATGAGGTACAGTAACAACAATGGATAAACCAATTGCGAATATCTTTTTGACTAACTTTTAATATAGCTGAGGCAATGATATTAATTAAATCTTTATAATTTCTTGCTTTAACTTTTCTTAGAATAGCTTTCACCTTTCACCAAAAGTTTTCAATTGGAGAAAATTCAGGTCAATAAAGAGATAAAAATAACAGACTAACTCCAACTTATTCAACAACTTCTCTCACCATTTAGGAGAAATAAATTTTCCCATTTTCCATTACAACACAAGCTCTCTTCCACATTCATGGAACTACTTATTTAACTATAAAAGCCTCAAAAATTACTCCATATACTCCTGGCCATATGAAACCCTATTCTATGGACTTGATAGAAAAAATCTTAGGAACATATACTGAAGGTAGAAAGTTCCTATAAACTTATCGCCCAGAGTTTTCGAGTTAATTTAAGCTTAATTACAAGAGTAATTTTACCTTATCGAAATTGCAAGGAAAATACTGTAGAACCAATACCTATTGGCCGTCCTCAAAAAGGAAAACTTGAACCATATAAACACAAAATTCTAGAATACTTAGAACTAAACAAAGATTTAATCCTAGAACAACTGTGTCAAAAATTCACAACAGATACAGTTATTAAGGTGAGCATTCCTACAATAAGTCGTTTCTTACAAGGACACAAACCCTCCTCACAAAAAAAACTAACCACAGTCCTCAGGCTGAAACTAAAGCTGTACAAGAGTTAAGGGTTTAGTTGAGTATTGGCTAGCCTTTGCTTCAGTAGAAGTCACAAATCTTCTCTTTATTGATGAAACCCAATTACAACTAGGCATGGTACCTGCTTATGGTAGAAGGTCATGTGGAGATAAAGTATATAGTGTAGCACCCTATCCTCATGGCCAAATGATTACCCTCATCGGAGCAATCATTTTTAAACAAGTCCTCAACACTATGACCATTAATGCACCGAACAAGTGGCAGGGTATTTAAAACTTTTATCGAAGAACTACTAGTCCCTGAATTATGGCCCCCGAGCAGTTGTGGTTGGAGATAATTTGCCGGCTTATAAGGTTAAGGGTATCTCTGAAGCTATTAAAACTATCAGGACGAGATTAATTTATCTATCTCCTTACTCTTCTCAATTTAACCTTATTGAAAAATGGTGGTCAAGTCTTAAAGCCCATTAAAAAAAAATGGCCACAACTCGTCAACAATTAGAACTGGCGATCGCTACTTTGATAAAATTAGTCACTCCTAAAATGTTACGCAACTAATTTACTCACTGTTGTTGCTGTAGTCTATTTTTGTTAAAATCCCTATAATTCCTTTATATTGAAAAATATTTGTAGAGCTTATAATTCATATAAATCAGGAAAAAAATTTGGATAAATAGCTTGTAGTTTATCATCATTAAATGGAAGCTCGACAAAGAGTCTCGGAGAGAGAAAAAAAAATTTAGTGCTTGACAAATTTATTTTCGGGATAAATATTTAATCACCTCCAGAAATGCAATTACCAGAGGATTTATGGAACTATAAAAATTAACTTTTCTTATTAAAGAGGCTTTGTATTTATTAAATAAACACAATTATTTGCAAATAGTTTTTTTTATCTAAAATCCTAAAATATGAGAAACAATATTATTTTTTATATTACTGTATTTGTTAGTATATAATCTCTTTAAAATAGAACTAAGAAATATTTGAAAAATAACTTATACAAAATTCAAAAACAATAGGATAAAAATGAAAACTACTCCGACATTAATATGGATATTTAAACGCTTTCCAGAATAAAATTTATTAACAATAAATTAACTATAAAAAGCAATTAATCTCACAGAATAATAGAGTTTTATTTTAGATTTTTTACCCTCTGCTTCTCAAAAATATTATCAGTGATTTTAATAGTACCCTTCTAGATAATAGAGTTTTATTTTAGATTTTTTACCCTCTGCTTCTCAAAAATATTATCAGTGATTTTAATGGTACCCTTCTAGTACTCCGCACCTTCGAGAATATGATTGTACTACTTAAAATTGAGAAAATTGATTGAAGACTTCCACAGATTATTATTATTCATAACGTAACATTTTTTTTGAAACTTTGATCGCAAATTACAAACACTATAGCAGTTTTTATTTAAGTTAATTAAGTAAGCATAAAAAAACTTAGCCATATTAATATTTCTAGACTGAATATCAAGTCTCCCACCCAGTTTATTTGAGGTAAATTTACATTTTGTTATAGAGCGACAAATTTAAACACCGACCTACTTAAACTACAAAGGTAAAGCAAAAAAAACCTAAGTGCTAACTCTTTTTAAGCTTTGTTCCCTATTCCCTTTTCCACCTCTAAATCTAAAGGAGTATTGCAGTTAAACAACATTTTCGCTGTCTGAGAATCAATAGATAATGGTTGAACTGGAATTTGAGCAAGTAATCTTTGAAAAGAGCGATCGCCTCGCCCAATAATATTTTCTAATTCTATTTTGATCTGTTGCCGATAGAAACCACATAAAGGCTCCCACCCTTGATATTTTTTCGGAACTAAAGCTAAAATTTCTGGAGAAAGTTGGTTTAATTGAGCTATCCAAGTTTCAATAATATCTGAGTTCAACAGAGGTAAATCACATCCCAATAATAAAATCCAATTACTATTAATTTGAGTTAATCCCTGACCTAAAGCAACTAAAGGACCTTCACTTTTTAACTCAGTTAACCATTCACATTTTGTTGGTAAAATTGATTTATATTTTTCTGGCCATGGAGTAATAACATAAACTTTTTCTGTACATTTATTTGCTACTTGATAAACCCTTTCTAACATAGGCATATTTTTCCAAGGAATTAAGGCTTTATCTTGACCCATACGGGAACTTTTTCCACCTGCCAGAATAAGTGCTACTAAATAATTTTTGGCGAGTGAAGATTTATTCATATACTTTCAAAATATCAAAAATTAGAGTTCTACAGCATTTTCAAATAAATCGAATAGAGACACCAACTTATACTTTTACGATAAATAGCTCTTAATATCTACTCTTTTTTTTCCCTTTTTACCAATTCTCTATTTTTATCCAAATCTAGTCTAACTCCCTTATATCAATTATAAAACACTTTATTAGACTTAAACCTTATATTTATAAATACTATTTATTAGCGTAATTTCATTGTTTACTAAACTATGTTATTTCTCTAGTTATTTTGATAAGATGTAAAAAATACCATTACTTTTAATAAATAGTATTACTCCCTATTTCCTAATATTTGATGTAAATTAACTACATTACCAATAACAGTAATAGCTGGTGCTTCAAAACCAGTTGACTCAATTTGTCCCACAATATTATTAAGAGTTCCAATTAATTCTTTTTGTTTTGGATAAGTTCCCCACTGAATTAAAGCAATTGGTGTTTCTGGGTCACGTCCAGCAGCGATTAGTTTTTTGATAATATTTTGTAAGTTATGAACCCCCATGTAAATTACTATCGTTTCTGCACCCTGGGCGACCGCCTCCCAATTAACCTCTGGTCGATATTTGCCTGCTGCTTCGTGACCTGTGACAAAAGTAACCGAGGAACTATAGTTTCTGTGAGTTAAAGGAATACCAGCATAAGCAGGTGCAGCGATACCGGAAGTAACCCCCGGAATAACTTCCACAGCTATTCCTACTTGCATTAAATCTTCCATCTCCTCTCCACCACGACCAAATACAAAAGGGTCACCTCCTTTTAGACGTACCACAACTGCATGAGTTTTTGCTTTTTCAATTAGTAGTTGAGTTGTTTGTGTTTGCTCTAGAGAATGGCGATCTCGACGTTTACCTGCATTAAATTTTTCAGCATTTGGGTTAATCATTTCTAAGATAGAAGCGCTGACAAGAGCATCATAGATAACAACATCAGCTTGTTTTAATAGCACTTTACCTTTTAGTGTAATTAATCCAGGATCTCCCGGTCCTGCTCCTACTAAATACACCTTACCTACAAATTTTAGCTGATTCATATTTATTATTTTAGATAACTCTCTAATATAATTAGGGCTGGATAATTAACTATCAAAATATTGAGTAATATTGGCACTTAGCCTTTTGGGGTTCAAAAAAAAGTGTCTGCTTTTTGGTTGCTCAAGCTCACCCATGTTAGCCTTGTTAGCCTTTTGGGAAAAACCGTTTTGTCTCTCTGTTTAATCATTTAAGTTTATAGTTAAATTGATTATAATAATAATCAAGACTTACGCAAAGACACTATATATAGCGTATGCTAAATAGAGCAACCACCTAAAATATTATGGCCATTCCCAAGTTTTGCTGATTTTAAACAGTCTATAAAAATTTAAACAACTATCATTTTAATTGTAGGATATTTTAGATTAGATACTAGATATTTAGATAACAATTGATGTTTCAATTGATAAATAGTTTTTCCTAAAAAATTTGCTATTATTTTCAAATAATTCCATACACTCCATAGCACAAACAACGTGATTTTTTATAATTTTTGCCCTACAAAATTGGCAAAGTTTGAGTTCTATTAGTTGTTTAACTATGGCGTCAAATTCCTCAATTTTCCACCTCGTTTAAATCTCAAACTCAACATCGTCTGTACTTTGATAACAGAGGTCATTAGTAGCAATATATTCTGCTAAAATTTGTGGAAACAGCCACCCCAGAATAACTTAAATTTTTAATCTTTAGAAAAACCTTTAATCTTGATAATATTTCCTAATATTAATTCCAACTCATTCCATTTTAATTCTTCCAGTTTCTGATATTTTTTACCCCCCACTATCATCTACTAAACGACTAATTTTTCACAGGTAATAGTAACCTTTATTTCAATTATCTATTAATGGCATTAGTCACATTATTTGTATAAAAAATCTCCATTAATACTGTTTTTACTCGTATTTTATTCTTTTTTACCACCTCAACTATCATTTATTCTACATGCTCTATTTTACTTTTTTCATACTTCAGAAACAATAATTTCCTCACTGAAATTTTGCCACCAAATTTCTATCCCTAAATAAATTAACATTTGTTAAATAACGATCAAATTAATCGTGGCTAATTTATTCAAGATAAGCGACAATACTTGCGAGAGTATAATTTTTATGATTACTTATTAGATATTGACAATATTTTATATAATTAAAGTTCATATTCAAAGCATTGAAAAGTAATTACTTTGATACTAATTTAGTCTACAAAGTAATTTGTCTTAAAGCAAATTTTTAAAGTTTTTATATTTTGTTGTTCAAGCGTTGGCGGAGGATAGTGGTGGCAGCTATATCACTAAATAAATAAACCTTTAAAGTCAAACACTATATATAGTGTTTTTGTGTAAGTCCTGAATAATATTATATCAGTTGTTAAGTTACAGGATAGTTGACATCTGTCTAAATAGGTAGGCATGAAAAAACTTAGCTATATTAATATTTGTCTACTGACTTCAAGCCCCTCTACAGAATTCATTTGAGGTAAATTTACATTTTGTTACATAGCAACTAATTTCAACAATGATTTACTTAAATTTCCAGACGAACAGAAAGATAAACACCGAATAACCCTAGATTTTTTCTCCCTTGTTAATTTAAAATTGCTGCAAAACCAATGTAAATATCCCCTGTACCCCATCTTTCACCCTTGATTTTTGGCCCAACATCTGCATTTTTATGATTCTTGATGCTTTATCAACACCCAATCTTATTTTAAACTCCCGAAAAAAAGTATTTCTTTCATCTACTTCTTTCACAAGTTGTGCTTGATTTTTTCAATTGTAATTCTGTAGTTTGAGCAATTACTCTAGCAGCTAAAGTTCTTAAACCCTCTTGACTAATATACTATTTAATTTCTAATCCTAGAATTTATACTAGCGCTGTCTGTTCGTAGAGCCATTCTAAGATCCTTCCTAATTCCGCCAGAATATCCTCTTTCACAAATACTAAACGAATTTTCCCTGCTTGTAGATTCGTTTTGGCAGAAGGTTAAAACTTTTCCTAATTAGTTTATTTCCCCAGAAATTTTTCAAATAGTTATTCTGGGTCTCTACAATTTTCTTTGCAATTCACTTAAAACTTAGCAATAATTGACTCCAAAGGTCAATAAATACCGACATTAGCAGCATAATGAACATTTGACTCACTAATTTTTAGGGGACTTCAGTGTTATGAGTCTGTTTGATGTCTACCAATGTCGGAATTAGTTCTTGATCCAGAAACAAATAAGATAATACCCATTGCTGAGTTATTTCTTCCCATTTTAGTGCTGCTATTTACCTTCAAATTAATAACCATCATCTAGGGATACCTCTGTATATATCATCTTCTGCTAAGAGATTAGGATAAGTTTCCCAAAATTCTTGTAGCTGATCTTCGGAGTCATAAGCTTGTTCCGTCATCTCTACAAGTTGATCGTTGTCCTGAATTAAATAAATACCTCCTTCCATTCCCATGAATATACCCCTATTATTAAGTTACAACTTCAAATTAATCCAAATCCTAATTTAACTAGCTACCAGCTTTCTCTCTTAAACACTGCTTTAGCTCTCAGCCGTTATCAACTTTGATAGACCTCTATGAGTTATGAGTTAGTACTGAGTATCATTTTATTACTGATTCATTAATATAGCAGCCACCAAGACAGTTACGATATTATTGCACTTTCAAATATAGTTCATACTCCAAATTTAAATTTTGTACCTCACCAATCTGACAACTCCCCTATCTGACTTCTTACTTATGCTATGATTCCTGTAAATACTTTTTCTGCCGGTCCAGTCATATAAATTTTTTGGTCTATAGTTGACCATTCAATTTCCAAACAACCTCCAGGTAACTCTACTGTAACTAAGCGCTCATTATTTTGAGTTAAAACTCCTGCCACAACTGACGCGCATGCTCCTGTACCACAAGCAAGTGTTGCACCAGCTCCTCTTTCCCATACTCGCATCTTCACATATTTTGGACTAATAACTTGAATAAATTCTGTATTAGTACGTTCTGGAAATACTGGGTTATGTTCAAATTTAGGACCTATTTTAGCTAAATCTATAGCAGTAACATCTTCTACAAAAGTTATGCAGTGGGGGTTTCCCATACTCACACAGGTAACAAACCAAGACTTTCCACCTACTTCTAAGAGTTGATCCACAACTTTATCATCAGCATTAGCTAAAGTTGTCGGTATTTCCGATGCCAAAAGTCTGGGTTGTCCCATATCAACTGTTACTTGACCATCACCTTGCAATTCAGGAACAATTATACCGGCACCGGTATGGATATTATATTTAGTCTTGTTATTGTTTTCTAGTTCTGCTATAAACTTAGCTAAACATCTAATCCCATTTCCACACATTTCAGGCTCTGAACCATCAGAATTGAAAATCCGCATGGTATAATCAGTTTGCTTCACTCCAGGTAGAGCAAAAATTACACCATCTGCACCAATACCAAAATTGCGATCGCACAATTCTATTGCTTGTTCTGGTGTTAGTATAGGCTGTAATTGGTGGCGATTATCAATCAAAATAAAATCGTTCCCTAGACCATGATATTTAGTGAATGATTTTGTCATTATTATGCTCCAAATAATTAGGTAAAAATTTACTCTGACAGAAAATATATCAAATAGTAATTATGTCTGATTTTGATACAAGTTTACCAAGTACTCGCCAAATTCAAACCTACATTCAAGAGAAAAAAGAAGTAGAAATAAAACTAATTACTAATGACCTTTATGTAGGAAAAGTTTTCTGGCAAGATCCAAATTGTATCTGCCTCTTCGGTCAGTATGACTCACCAATTTTAATTTGGCGACAATCTATTGTTTATCTCAAAGCAAAAAACTAACAAGGACAAATTTTTCCGCAATTTAATAGCTGTGGGGCAATTTTTAGAGTCTGGATGTAATGACTCAAGTTAGACCAGTTCCAAAACCCTTAAATATACCTGACGACAAACCTTACTTTAAGAAAGTGATCATCAAAAATTTTTCGATATAAAAAAGTTACCCCTATCATTTATCAATATCTTCTAATTCAGTAGATAAATTAAAATCATAAACTTTATTTTTTAATCCCCTTTCAAAAAGAGCATTGATACCTTTTTTTATAATCAGTATTAAAATTTTGAATTTACTGTACTTTGACTTTTTTTCAATAGCAAAAATACCTATGATTACTAGTAGGAGTAAGGAAAATACCCAGCTATTGCTAAGAGACTGTTTGTCAAAAAAATCTTAAAACGGCCTGAGTTTTTAGTACCAAGCCTTCCAAACATCAATCTAATCATTGCAGTCTAAATCAGAGCTTCACTTCTCTCAGGTAGTTGTTCATACTCTACGCTTCTGAACTCGACATCCAAAAGTTCTCTCTACTACCCATTCTCTAGGTAAAACTTCAAATTATTGAGTATTACCCTTGAGTATTTCCACTCCTGCTGAAATCAGGCCTGCGATCGCCATAGCAAATTTCGCTCCTCTATAACCAGACTCAGCCCAAACTAATTCCTCCTTCTGAAATATTTTCAGCCTGTTCCATGACCATAACTTTAGCCCCTAAGAGTTCTTCCATATTTACCTCACTTACCACTACTCCTGGTAGTATTTATTGAGTATCAAATAATATATTACCATTAGGTCCTGTTTATTTTTTTTACCACTATTATAGCTATGTATCCCTACTCATAGTAGTAGTTTTTAACTATCAGACAAGATATTACCATTAGGTTATTTTTCTTTTTTACTACCATCATAGCCATATACTTCCCCCTGTTTACTGTTGTTTTACTCTATAAGAATCAACACCCCTGCACCATCAACAGTGATATAGAATTAGGATTCTATATTGATTCGGATTCAATTTGGAAGCACTTAAAATTTAATTGTAACCCTCACCTCATTCTATGTGAGATATACATTATGAAGAATGCAGCTGACAAAAATGTGTAATTGATTTTATATACCTGCTTAAATACTTGTTTGACATTTTACATATTTTATGTTATTTATTAATTTTAATTTGAGCAGTCTAAAAAAACTAGCTACTTTTAGGCCAACAGCAAAAGGCAACAAGTAAGAAGTTACTAGAAGACTTTTTATTGTTAGTAAATAACCAACTCTTGTTTAACATCTCCAGGGAAAATCCTTAATAAACCTTAGTTCATCATCTTCCAAAACTTGTCAGGCCAGAAGCAATAGTTTTTTTTATATTGGTTAACTTTTGTCTCTTGACTCTTATTAGTCCTAATTTAAAAGTAATATCTGCAAACTCAAATTTAACAACCTTTCAATCATAGTTTCAGGTGAATTATCGGAGATATCTAATTGTATAAAGAAAAAAAATTGAACTTTTATTTAATTGAACCGAAGAATCTCAAATACAAATAATTAATATTTTTATTTTGATTAGTTAAAATTAATTTGTATCTTGAACTATTATTATTCCTACTTTAAAAGTAATATCTGCAAATTTAAATTTAAGAACCTTTCGATAATAGTTTCACATGAATTATTGGATATTTCTAAATTGTATAAATAAAAAAATTGAACTTTTATTTAATTGAACTAAAGAATCTCAAATACAAATAATTAATGTTTTTATTTTTATCAGTTAAAATTAAGCGATTTCTCTATAGTTTGATCTTAGCTAGTGTTACAGCAATTCTTGTAGTAGTCATACCTGGTCTCAGTCAAACTGTAGTAATAACTCCCAATAACCCAAAATTAGGGGATACTCTATCTGTTGTGATTCAGCAATCAAATACAAAGCTCTCAACTCCCACAGTTAGTATAGATGGAAAAACTTACCCCTCATTTCCTCTTGGACAAAATAAATTCCGGGCATTGTTACCCACAACTCCTTTAGATAAATCTGGCCTCCGACAAATTCAGGTAACTACTGATACAGGTATGCAAAATCTAACTGTGAATTTGCAAAGCCGTTCTTTTCCCACTCAATCTATTTGGCTACCTCCTGAGAAAGAATCTATTGAAGGAACAGACTTAGAATTTGATAGAGTGGGAGCATTTAAACAACTTGTAACCCCAGACAAACTCTGGAAAGGCCCATTTGTTCGCCCTAACAATGGTCCAGTTAGTACCGTCTACGGAGTGCGAAGGTACTATAATGGAAATTTTGCTGAAAACTATTATCATCGCGGAGTTGATTACGCAGATTACAATGGTTCCCCTGTTGTTGCCCCTGCTGCTGGTCGTATTGCTCTAGTGGGATTAGAATCTCAAGGTTTTGAAATTCATGGTAATACTGTAGGTATTGACCATGGTCAGGGAGTAACCAGTATTTTGATCCATTTGAGTGGTATCAATGTGAAAGAAGGTAGTATAGTGAAAGCTGGCCAGAAAATTGGTACTGTAGGATCTACAGGTGCTTCTACAGGTCCTCATCTTCATTGGGGATTATATGTACATGGTCAAGCTGTAGATCCGATTCCTTGGCGATATGATGGTATTGAATGACCAAAAAGTCAGCACCATTACCTCCACTTTTAAGATAGAGATAACTCGTTATGGTTAGAGAGTATTTGTAACCTCATACTGTATATTTATTAACTTTAGTAAGATACAGGATTTTCATAGCATAGAAATTTTCACAAGGTGATAATAAATCAACTCTGATCTTTTAAGAAAATGAAAAAATCAAGTTTAGTATTTCCAGTCTATGGCGAGAGCCGGAGATAGTTATAACTGATAACTGATTAGTTATACTTTAAAAAAAAAATTATATGGTGGTTCCTGTTGACTTTGATGGACTTATTACCATATTCTAAATTATTAAGTTAGAGATGTTTAGGCGCTATACAAAATTCAAGAGTAAAAACTCATCCCTGACTAAATTTCAGAATTTAGTAATGTCTGCTGAAAAATATTCGACTGCTATATTAGACAGTTATTATAAATAAACTTACATAAAAGTTATGAGTATAGAAAAAATTGTTGAACAAGCTCTACAAGATGGTTATTTAACTCCTTCTATGGAAGCAGAAGTAGGACGAATTTGTAATACAGCTTCTGAATTGTCTATTGAGGAGTATATGTCCCTTGATCGTTTAATGGGAGCTTTATTAACAGGAGAAGTAGTTGTTTTACCTCGCAAACAATTTATTAATGTGATGGAAGAGTTAGTTCTATCTGAGGCGATCGCACGAGTAGCAGAGAATGAAGGGAGTAGCGATCAAACTCTTGATGTGGGAGACATTGCAGCTTATGCTTTAAATAGACTCCCTCCTTTGTATGCGACTACTGAAGAAGGTGCTCAGTTTCAAAGGTCTAAAGCTAAGGATGAGCTTCAACATTTGATTTCTAAACAGGTAAGTGAAGCTATCGATCAGAATATTACTCGAAAACCAATTCACTCTAAAGTTTTGAGCAGTTTTTCTAATGATGTGAGCTCACAACTAAGTAGCTTGCTCAAATCTATGGCTAACGAATTTGAAGATACAACTCCTAATTCATAAAATGCGAGGCGAGAGGTAAGGCAAGAAACAAAAGCCTTCAAAGGATTATTTTTTCAATCTTCTACATTTTCTAATACAAGGTCAAGCTACAGTTAGGTAGTGGATATGCTATCAAGTCTTTTAACCTTTGATTGCTTGCTATAAGCTTGATTTGTCTATAGAAAACTTATGATATAAAAGTATAAATAATAAATCATAACAGATGCAGTCTACCTAAACCTTTAGTGCCGAACTAAAGTATCACTGCCGACTGAAGTTACAACAAACAAGAAGTAAATATTAAAACATCTAAGTAAGTGAAGTTTTATGTTAGTCTTCTAGTAAAGTAGACAGTAGATTTTTAATATTAACCTGCCTAGATTAACTTTTTAAATTAGTTTTAATAACTAAATAATTATATTAAGTAAAATCAACATAAGTTATAAATCAATTTCAAGTAGTAGTAAATAAATAAGTAAGTCACTAAGTAAATATTGAATTCACTTTAATCTAAATAGATATAATTTTTTACTTTATAAATATCAAAATATCCCCTAATCATAAATTTATTTATAAGTGCTTTTAAGTAAAAAAAATATCTGCACTCTTGAATAATGAAAAATGCTATAAAACTAATAAAAAGTTTTTTTCGTTTTCTTGCTCAATCTAATCAAAGCCATCTCATGATTTGAAGAGTATAAATTTATATAACTTTAACCCTAACAGTAGTAAGTTATAAATAGTCAATATTTTGCTCCACTCAATGCTTAGATAATATCTACAAGTTTTAAACTTTATCTATATAATTTAAAATCAAAATAATCAAACAATTTTGTTACCTTTTCTCCATTTTTTCATAAATTAACAATGCATGTAGTCTCTATTATATAATTATATAATTATATAATATTTATTTAATATATATAAAAAATCAGCAAAAATAAAGATTAACTGAGTAGATTATCACTTTGTTTTTCTTACTCACTATCTTCTGAAGTCTTGTTCCCAGAAGTAGAAAGATTTACTTTTTCTAAGCTGCGTTTTTCTCGTTTTTTCCTCATGGCTGCGAGGGTATCTTCCATAGCACTACGAGCTTGAGCTACTCTTTCCAAGTTACTAAGATACAAATCTATATCTTTTAACAACTTTTCTTCTACCAAATTTAAAGATTGGCAAATTTTCTTAAGTGCTTCTGTACGCTTCTCTTGTTCCTTGATTAATTCTGTATCTACTATTTCCAGTAAAGTAAATAAACCTATAGCAAATAGGCGACTATACCTAAATTTTGAATTCTCAGAAATAGCTCTTAAATCATCTTGCAAATATTGAGTATTATCTATATTTTTTGATAAACAAATCCATGAAAGTATATCAGACGCTGAGATTTTTCCAGCTAAATCTTCTAAACCTTTAGCATCACTACGGTATTTGTTTGGATCCTCTTCTTGCCCTTGAATCAAAGCATTAAAAATCGACGTTTTATCCTCCTGTGGAGAATATCCCTGCATAAAACGGTCAAAAGCTGTAACTACACCCAAAGCATAAAATGGGTTATAGCTATAATCAACATTAACGGAAATCAGGTGCATTTCCACTAACAACTCTTCAATTACCCGATTATATATTGAATTAATGGGACGGGTGTGAAAGTGATAAAAGGTTTTCTTAGTATCTGAAACAGTACGAGTATTATTCACCTGGTGTTCTAATTCTATAATCCCATCTCTGAATATTGATATTCTTATCTACTACAAAACCTTTGAAGTTTATAGTAGTAGTAGTTAGAAAAGCAGAGTGGGTTTTGCTATTTGACATCAACTCCTGCCTGTTAGGGTTAGAAAGGATCCTCAGAAAGAGATAGCTCATAATAAGGAGTCATAAATAGGAATTCCTTTCTACTGCAACAGTAGCTTTTTGGAGGCTTGATATTTCATGGTGCTGCTTGCTTAAAGCTAGTTTTATGATTCCCTCAATAGGTCTTGTAACCTTATTGGGAATTCTTAAAGCTATAAAAATTAATCAAAAATTGTAGCTTTGGTTAAGAACAAATTTTATAATTGGCTAAAAATGGTCACTACCTTATAGTTAGTAGCCATTTAAAAGGACTTTAAATTCATAATTTAAAGCTTCATCCAACTCAAATAAGTATTTCACCAAAGTACAAATCTACGCTACTAGAGTTACATTGATTTCCATCAATAAATTTTCTGAATAGAACCATAGATATAAATAAAATAACACCTCTTGATTAGATATTACTTTAACTATCAATGTATTATTTCGAGCATCAAATTGATTAGTTCTGCCTCAGAATTTTTAAGCTCTGTTCCCTTCCTGGTTACGGACATCATCAGAATTAAGAGCTTCATCTTCTGTCTCAAAAATCTCAAACACAGAATCCATCATGGTCACCTCGAATACCAGTTTTGCTTCTGGATGAACGTTACAAATACGGAAGCTACCCTTACCTTTGTCAGCATCTCGCATCCCTGCTACCAGAGATGTCAATCCAGAACTATCAATAAAGTTAACCTCACCTAAATTGACCACTACATGAGGACTTAGTTTTGAGATACATTCTTGCAACTTAAGGCGAAACTGCCAAGCTGTTGTTATATCCAAGCGTCCTTTAGGTGATAAGACGATTACTGTTTTGTCCTCGTCCTTATTTGTGTGGGTTTTTTGCTCAATCTGAATCACTGACCCTTCCCTCAGGATGATATTACTTGTGGTGGTTGCCCATCTAAATGTAGTTTAACTCAGAACAACTAATGATTTGGTTTCCAGTCAGCCCAGTCATGAGGTTTTAAGAATACTTCATATAGTTCAGCTTCTGGTGTGTTGGGTTCTGGGTTGTAACCATACTCCCAACGAACTAAAGGTGGTAAAGACATCAAGATTGATTCTGTACGACCATTGGTTTGCAAACCAAAAATTGTACCCCTATCATATACTAAATTAAATTCAACATAACGGCCACGTCGGTATAGCTGAAAGTTGCGTTCCCGGTCACCATATTTCATGGGTTGCCGTCTCTCTACTATTATCTTGTATGCTGGTAAAAATGATACACCACAATTTTGTACAAATGTAAATAAAGATTCCCAACTACGAGATTCAAGAATTCCTAAATCCTTACTATAGGTTGCTGCTGGTCCTTGATTATCAGGCCCTTTGTATAATTCTCCTTGACCATCTTGATAATCAAAAAAGATACCTCCTACACCCCGCGTTTCTTGACGATGCTTTAAGTAAAAATATTCATCACACCATCTTTTAAATATAGGATAATACTCTTTATGGCTTTTGTCACAGGCTGCCTTAATCGTTTGATGAAAGTGCGCTGCGTCTTCGGCATAAGGATAGTAAGGTGTTAAATCTACACCACCACCAAACCACCATACAGATCCAGCTTCAAAATAACGATAGTTAAGATGTACTGTTGGTACATAAGGATTTTTAGGGTGCAGCACCATAGAGGTTCCTGTGGCATAGAAACTATTACCTGCCGCTTCTGGTCTTTGCTTCAGTACACTTGGAGGTAATTTATCTCCCCATACTTCTGAAAAATTAACTCCCCCTTGTTCAAAAACTCCACCGTCTCTTATTACACGAGACTTTCCTCCGCCGCCACCTGGACGTTTCCAAGAGTCTTCCTTGAACTTACTAACTCCATCTAATTCTTCTAGTCCTTGGCAAATTTCATCTTGTAGAGTCTGCATAAATTGACTGACTCGTTCTTTTGTGTCACTCGCTGGTACAGATAAAGATATTTCTTGGTCCTTACTCGAAACTACCATAACTATAATCTATATTTGAAGTTGGCTAAAAATTAAATCTTTTCCATACTTTTTATCTTACCATGTCCTAAATCATCTAGTTACAATTTTCAGATTATATCGGCTTTTTTCGAGTACATTGTACTTACATAAAAAACAGTGTGTAGAGCGAGACTTAAGTCGGGTTTTCCCAAAAACCCTGTTTTTTCCCAGATATATATCTAGTGTTAAAAACAACGATTTATTCTAGAAACTGGGGACGGGCCTAGGTCACTCAGCAGGACGATACAATATATTTGTTTTTACATCCTGACACTTTTATATGCAATACAGTAAGGTATCAAGAGCTATTAATGATTAGTAATAATCCCTTGCTTTTATGGAAAGGTCTTAAAATTTTAGAGGAAAATAATAAAAATGTCTAATATACCTGATATTAAATCAATTTTAGATGTATTGCGACCAGTAGAGGACCCTGAACTGCGTAAGAGTTTGGTGGAACTAAATATGATTCGTAATGTTAACATTATAGATGGACAAGTCAAATTTACTTTGGTTTTGACAACTCCAGCTTGTCCATTACGAGAATTTATTGTAGAAGAGTGCCAAAAAGCTGTCAAGGAATTACCTGGAGTTAAGGAAGTTATAGTAGATGTTACTGCGGAGACTCCTCAACAAAAAACTTTACCAGATCGCCAAGGTATTGGTGGGGTCAAAAATATTATTGCTATTTCTAGTGGCAAAGGTGGGGTTGGTAAAAGCACAGTGGCAGTTAATGTAGCTGTGGCATTAGCTCAAATGGGTGCTAAGGTGGGTTTAATTGATGCTGATATTTATGGCCCTAATGATCCAACTATGTTGGGTCTAGAAGATGCTCAGGTTATGGTACAACAAGGAGAATCTGGGGAAGTGCTACAACCGGCCTTTAATCATGGGGTCAAGTTGGTTTCTATGGCTTTTCTAATTGACAAGGATCAACCAGTGATTTGGCGTGGTCCTATGTTGAATGGAATTATCCGACAATTTTTATACCAAGTGCAATGGGGTGAATTAGATTATTTATTGGTAGACTTGCCTCCTGGTACCGGTGATGCCCAATTAACATTAGCTCAAGCTGTTCCTATGTCTGGAGTTGTCATTGTGACTACTCCTCAAACTGTAGCATTACTTGACTCGCGCAAGGGTTTGAAAATGTTTCAGCAGTTAGGTGTTTCTGTTTTGGGAATAGTGGAAAATATGAGTTATTTTGTACCTCCAGATATGCCAGATAAAAAGTATGATATTTTTGGCTCTGGTGGTGGTGAAAAAACAGCCCAAGAATTAGGAGTGCCAATGCTTGGTGGGGTTCCTCTGGAAATGCCGGTGAGAGAAGGGGGAGATTCTGGTATACCTATTGTAGTGGGAGATCCCGCTTCTGTATCTGCTCAAAAATTACAAGCGATCGCTCAAAACATTGCTGCTAGAGTTTCTGTTGCTGCTTTAGCATAAAAAAATTTATAAATACCTAAATAAATAACTACAATAAAAAAAACTTTCACTTTTGTAAAATTTAGCAAATATTTTTGATAGGAGTAGAGACAATGATTTTACCAGGTGTAGCGGTTAAAGTTAAAAATCTTGGTGATACTTACTATGGTTTTCAAGGACAAGTTCAACGAGTAAGTGACGGTAAAGCTGCTGTTTTATTTGAAGGCGGAAATTGGGATAAATTAGTAACATTTAAATTATCGGAATTAGAGGTCGTAGATGCAACGGCAGGCCGCAAGAAAAAATAAGGATATTTAGTAGTTCAAAGCCAGAAGTTAGGAATTATTTCTATCTTGTTTCATTATCAATATAATTTATACTGAATTAATGACTAATCAATAAGACTTCAAACTCTTCCTTTTTAGAGGAGAAAAAAGAAAATTCCTAATTTTAAGTATCCTACTTAAGCAGAAGGTAAGCTGTCGTGGTTAAATGAAACCTTTGGGTTTTATTGAAGGTGTCCCTACCAACTATATGCCAAACAGCTTACTGATAACTGATAATTGATTACTGATAATACTTATGCGTCTTCCTTTACCCCAGTTTGCTAATACAAATCACCAAAATAATTACATAGCTGAAGTGATAGAAACGGCAACTACAGAGTTTTTAGCTCAATGTTTAGAACCAAAAGAATTAGATTTTCCTATGATGCCTGCTTTTGGTACTTGGGTAAAGTCTCAAGATGAACAATCACAAAATATGATTTATGGGGTAGTTTATTATGCTACTACTTTGCCGGTTGATTCTGTACATAGAGCTAGAGCTTTAGGAATGTCTCTACCTGAATTAAGGGAGCAACAACCGCAAATTTTCGCTATGTTAAAGACAGAGTTTCGAGCAGCAATAGTCGGTTTTTCTTCCCCAGAAAATTTGAATGGTTCTCAAACAGAAAATGGTAGGATTTATCAGTATATTCCACCTCGTCCACCTCAAATTCATCAGGGAGTCTATTTATGTGAACCGAAAGAAATAATTAGGTTTAGTGATCAGTTAGATTTTTTACGGACATTGTTACAGTTAAGTAATGCTCCTGTTGATGCTTTGGTTGCAGCTACTATTCGAGAAATTTATCAACTCAGAAAAGCGGATCGTAATTGGTTAGTTCAAGCAGGTAGAAATATGAGTGTTCTACTTAGAGATGATTATGATCGCTTAAAAATAATTTTAGGCCAAATACACCCTTAATTAATGGATAATTGATAGTAATCTTGAATAGGTTGTATTATTCAATAGAGCTCATATCGCATCCTTTATCGAATCCCTTTTGGTAATATTAAATAATATCTAAATTGTTTTGTTTATATTTAGTATGGCTTGCCGATAAAATTGGAAATGATTGGTGGAACGTATTTATCAGCAGTTAGTAAAACATACAAATTTATAGATAAATAAAAAGTTTTCAAGCTAATATAATCTACTAAAGTAAAACAATTATCTATCTAAAAAATTATGAGCATAAACTATATTATACAAGGTAGAAAACTTGATAAGGAGTGCCGGTTGGAAGAAGCGATCGCCTGTTTTAAAAAAGCTATAGAAATTAATCCTCAATTTAGCTGGCATTACTTTTACTTGGGTGAATCTCTCATCAAACAAAAACAAAATTATGAACAATAAAAGCTTATAGCAAGGCTGTTAAACTTAATCCTAATTCTACTTTATTTAAGAAAACATTAGTAAATTACAAAGAAAATGAGAAAGTAATATTATGTAAGTCTAAAGTATCTAAATTATTAATAGTATTCTTTGGTGGAATGAGTTTACTAATGGGAGGTATTCTTCCATTTAAATTTTTAAGATATTTATTATCTATCTATGCAGATAAATGTGATTTAAGGTTTTATATTGATGCAAAACAATGTTAGTATCATAAAGGAATAGAAGGTATCTCAAATAATATTGATGAAACAACAGAATATTTAAAGGATAAAATAAATAAAAGGGATTATAAAAAAATAATATTTATGGGTGTATCATCAGGTGGTTATGCTGCAATATTATTTGGTTCATTATGTCATATAACAAATGTAATAAGTTTCATACCGAGGACAAATTTAAAGGGAATTAGAGGAATAGTAGATAATAAGTATGAAAATTTAAAAAATATTATTAATAATGATACTGACTATTTATTATATGGAGACTTAAGTGTAAAGGATAAGAATCACAATCACCATATATCACAGTGCGAAAACTTAGAAGGTTTTTCCAGCATCAAAATAGTTAAAAAAATTAGTTTAGATATGAAAAAATTAAGGGATGATGGAACAATCAAAAATGAATTAGACAAGATTATTAATCAAGTATAAATAAATTTTCCGGAGTTCAGAAATAGAAAGTGGTTTAGATTCATGCCTATGCCATTATACCTTTTTTTATAGATTTACAAATTATTCAGGTGGTCTGCAAACCTCATCAAATTAGCATTTTTTTACTTACGGATTATCTATAGAATAATAACTTCAATACCTATGGAATAAAAATTACCAATTCGTAAGAAAAAACTGTAGTGGTTGGGAAACCCAATCTCTAGACTTTATTTTCTTTAATAGGACTGACGTATATTTCTCTGGTGACAATAAATAGAGGAGAACTTAAACCACCCCAGATATCTCCCAGGAGTCGAGATTCAGAAATAGAATAGGAAAAAAGGTAAAAAAATACTCCCATATTCACCATTTCCTTATCTCTCAATCACCCTATCTCCCTACCTAATTTTATAGTTCTGGTTAAGGGTTTTATATGCTACACTACAAAAGTTATCTAAAATCGCACATCTAGGTAATCGGGTGTTCTAGAGATAAAAAATCTGTGGGAATACATCTGGATGGAGGATTAACCCGAATAGGAGATAGAATATGCCAGTTGTTAGTTTGGCTCAATTGCTAGAGTCAGGAGTTCACTTTGGACATCAGACCCGTCGTTGGAACCCAAGGATGTCCCAATATATTTTTACAGAGCGTAATGGGGTTCATATCATTGACCTTGTTCAAACAGCTCAATTAATGGATGAGGCTTACAATTATATTAGAACGGCCTCAGAACAAGGAAAAAAATTCTTATTTGTTGGTACTAAGCGTCAAGCTGCTGGTATTATCGCTCAAGAAGCTACTAGATGCGGAGGTTATTATATTAACCAACGTTGGTTAGGTGGAATGCTAACCAACTGGACTACTATTAAGACTCGTGTAGAAAGATTGAAAGATCTTGAGCGTCGTGAGGAAAGTAAGGCACTAGATTTATTGCCAAAAAAAGAAGCCTCGGTTCTTCGTCGTGAGATGGCTAAACTACAAAAATATCTGGGTGGAATTAAAAATATGCGTCGCCTACCGGATGGAGTAATTATGGTGGATCAGCGACGAGAGTATAATGCAGTTCAGGAATGTCAGAAGTTAAATATTCCCATTGTTTCTTTATTAGATACTAATTGTGACCCTACTCAAGTAGATATTCCAATTCCAGCAAATGATGATGCTATTCGATCTATAAAACTTATAGTAGGTAAATTGGCTGATGCTATCTATGAAGGTCGTCATGGTCAACTAGAAGCAGACTATGAAGATTATTATGAAGATTACGAAGAATATGAAGATGATTATGAAGGTGCGGAAGGAGATTTAGATTTAGATAGTGCCAATGAAGAGGAATCATTGGAAGATAATAATGAAGAAGAATAATCAACTCAAGCAATATTTTTGAGTGTCTCTAGGTGGATTTTTTAGGAATAAATCAAAGGGTAAATTATTTCTAAATATCCTACCTAAAGTCATAAAGCTAAAGTATGATTGTTTCCTAAAATGATATTGTATTAAAACTAAAATAGGAAAGGAAAAAAGATGGCGGAAATATCTGCAAAGTTGGTTAAAGAGTTGCGCGAAAAAACAGGCGCAGGTATGATGGACTGTAAAAAAGCTCTGAAAGAAACTGATGGCAATATTGATAAAGCTACAGATTGGCTTAGACAAAAAGGTATTGCTTCTGCTGGAAAACTTGAGGGTAAAGTAGCAACAGAGGGGTTGGTTGAGAGTTATATTCATACAGGTGGTAGGATAGGTGTTTTAGTAGAAGTAAACTGTCAAACTGATTTTGTTGCCCGGAATGAATCATTTAAAGAATTAGTTAAGAATGTTGCTATGCAAATAGCCGCTTGCCCACAGGTAGAATATGTGTCAGTTGATGATATTCCAACCGAGTTTGTAGAAAGTGAAAAGTCTATAGAAATGGGTAGAGAAGACCTGAGTAACAAGCCAGAAAATATTAGGGAAAAGATAGTTCAAGGCCGAATAGGAAAGCGGTTAAAAGAATTAACTTTGATGGATCAACCTTATATCCGAGACCAAAATAAGACAATAGAAGAGTTGATTAAGGAAACTAGTGCACAATTAGGCGAAAAAGTACAAGTACGTCGTTTTATTAGGTTTGTTTTGGGAGAAGGTTTGGAAAAACAAGAAAGTAATTTTGCTGAAGAAGTTGCGGCACAAACTGGGAAGAAATAATTAATTTAATAAATTTCATAAAAACAATTAAAAATTAAAAATAGATAATTATGTTTATTTTTAATTTTTAATCGTTGATGTATAAATATAATTTGGGTATTGTGGGAAACAGTGGGAGATATTAAAGCAATAGGGCAAGAATTGCAAAGAATTGAAGTGGCGATCGTTGATACTGCCAAGGAACTTTATAGTAAATATCAAAGCTATTTACAAGTTTTGGGGCAAGGTATGAGCCAACAGTTAGTTTTTGCAAGTTATTATATATGTACTCAGGAATATCCAGAAGCATTTCTGAAGTTATCATTTTCTCAGCGACAAAAAATTCAGCAAGAGCTACGAGAAAAATCTAAGTTGGCAACTCAAGAATTACAAGAATTATTGAATAAATATCCAGAGAATCAAAAAAATTCGGATGATGCCTCTACCGCAGAATTAATGATAAGTCTTCTTTATCAAGAAGAGAAAGAAAAAAAAGAAGTGGTACTCAAAATAAAAAAACAAGAAGAAGCTATAGAGCTTGATTCTTCTGAGTTATTTATGACTGAAATATCCTCCCAACTTACAACAGATTCTCAGGATCAAGAAGTAGGAAATGAAGTCAAAGAAAAAACTGATGAAACTGAAGTCGAAAAAAACAAAATCTCCACAGAAAATATTATTGATAAATTGCATAATATTGACACATTGATACATTGGCAAGAAAATATAGAAAAGCAAATACTTGAAATCCTCAAAAAACTTTCTTATCAGACAAACTGTATACTTTATGAAGTAGAAATACTGGAAAAAAAAATACCACAAAAACTTTTAGAAGCTGCGACAAAAATGGAATCAGGGAGTAATACTGCAAGTGGGCAGCCTAATATATTAAACTTGTTAATAGAAGCAGAAGATTCGGAAGAAGATGATGATACTAAAGTTACTCGAATTATAGCAATAAATCTACGGTTATCTGAAATAGAATTTACTGATATTAATGTTGCAGGTTGGCGCAATAAAATTCGTAATATTTTAGGAAAGCTTAGTCAACTGCAACGAGAATATAGTAAAAAGCAACGAGAACTAGCTGTAATAGAAGCTGAGTCAGCATGGCGGTCTAGTTGGTATGAAGATTGAAGAAGGAAATAGGGATTTGGGAGCGGTAAAAACATTATTTCATAAGAAATTTACAGTAAAATAGATAAAATAATTAATTCATATCAAATAAAAAAGATTAAAAAGTTTTTTTTATTTTTTTCCGAGTCGTATAGCAATTTTCATTACTCAAAAATACAGAGATTTGAACTTAAAGGTACTTATGCATTTATGAGTCAGGTATAAATTTTGTATTAGAAAAGTGAAAACCGCTATAATTTTCTTCTATAATTCGTTGTTATATTAAGTGTAGTATTTAATACTGATATAATACTGCTTTTTTATAATTAGGGTTAGGGTTTGTTGAAATTTGTCTTATGGATGAGGGCAGGAGTTAGATGAAAGGAAGGAGGATATATTCGGAAAATTGTCCCATAATTTATTTTTCTGGTCTGCTAAAAACTCTCACATTTTCTGATTAAATAAGCAAAAAGCCCACATTTTTTTTCCGCACTCAAAGGCTAAAGTTTTTATATTTAATTTATTCTAAATTTGATTAGCAAGCCCTAATTAGTAGGCTAAAAATAGATAAATATTATATGTGAAATTACTATAGAGTTATCATTTTTTTAATGTAAATAAAGTATAAAAATTGCGGAAAGTATTAGATTTAGATGCCCTATCATATTTATATCTTTTACCGAATTTATTCTGTTTCTTACTCCCTACCCAGTAAAATAAATTTTATAGATGCAAAAAGTATTATATAAATAATTTCTTAAATTAAATGCTATGAATAATGAAAAAGAAATGATAGACTGGGAAAGACTAAAAAAAGCTTTATTAGTGGAAGCAGGACGTGGATTTCAAAATATCCAAGGTAAACAATATATATTTAATGACTTTTTAAGTATTAGTTTAAGTAAACCACCAATAATATTAAAAGGTTATCAAGATAAATTTGAGAAGTTTTCTAAAAAATTTGTCTCGTATCCAGAAATGACTAGAGAAGAACGGCAATATTTATTAGAAAAAACTCAGATTTTTTTAAATCAAATGCAGTCTTTATGTGTTAAAGAAAAAGAGAATGATAGACTAGAATTTCATTCATTGGAAATAACTGCAAAAATACAAAAAGATAATTCTAATTTTTCACAAAAATATACCAATAACCTGGAATTAGAACAGCTACTTAAAGATGTAAAAAGTATCGGAATTAAAAATAGCGATCGCCTATCAACATTAGGATTATCTACAGTTAGAGATTTACTTTATTATTACCCAAGAGACCATATTGACTATGCCCGTCAAGTAAATATTCGTAACTTAGAAGCAGGAGAAACTGTTACTATTATCGGTAAAATTAAAAGGTTCAATTGTTTTTCTAGTCCGAAAAATAAGAAATTAACTATTCTCGAACTTACTCTTACAGATTCTACAGGGCAAATCAAAATTAGTCGCTTTTTTGCCGGACCTAGATTTAGTAATAAAGGTTGGCAAATGATGCAAAAAAAATTCTATCCAGTTGGTGCAACTGTTGCTGCTTCCGGTTTAGTTAAAGAAACTAAATATGGGAAAAATTTAGATAATCCAGAAATAGAAGTTTTGGATAGTGAAGGTAGTGAAATTGAGTCTATCAAAATTGGTCGTTTAGTACCAGTTTATCCTTTAACAGAAGGAGTAGAAGCAGATGTTGTGAGACGGGCAATATTTAAAATTTTACCAAAAGCAGAAAATTTTTCAGAAACATTACCAGAAATTTTTTTGAATCAATATCAATTAATAGATTTAAAAAATGCTATTAAAAATATTCATTTTCCTATAGATAGAGATTGTTTAGCAGCAGCTCGCCGTCGGTTAGTTTTTGATGAATTTTTTTATCTACAATTAGGTTTATTAAAACGTCGGCAACTGCAAAAAAAAACAGAGATAGGAGTAGCTCTACCTGTAACAGGAAAACTTATTAAAAAATTTTATAAATTACTGCCATTTCAATTAACTAATGCTCAAAAAAGAGTAGTCAATGAAATTCTCAGGGATCTACAAAAGCCTGAACCAATGAAAAGATTAGTACAAGGAGATGTGGGCGCTGGAAAAACAGTAGTAGCAGTAGTTGCTATATTAGCAGCAGTTCAAGTTGGTTATCAAGCTGCTTTAATGGCACCAACAGAAGTATTAGCGGAACAACATTATGATAAATTAGTTACTTGGTTTAATCTCTTACATTTGCCAGTTGAATTATTAACAGGTTCGACAAAAATAGCAAAACGCCGGGAAATTTACTCTCAACTTGAGACTGGAGAATTACCAATATTAGTCGGTACTCATGCCCTAATTCAAGATACAGTCAACTTTCATAAATTAGGGTTAGTAGTAATAGATGAACAACACAGATTTGGGGTTCACCAAAGAGCAAAATTACAGCAAAAAGGTGAATCTCCCCACTTTTTAGCAATGACAGCTACTCCTATTCCCAGAACTTTAGCTTTGACATTACATGGAGATTTAGATGTTAGTCAAATAGATGAACTACCACCAGGAAGACAACCAATTCAAACAACAAATTTGACTGGTAGACAACGTAAAAAAGCTTATGATTTAATCCGCAGAGAAATAGTTCAAGGTAGACAAGTTTATGTGGTTTTACCCTTAGTTGAAGAGTCAGAAAAATTGGATGTGAAATCTGCAATAGAAGAACATCAAAAATTAGCTGAAAAAATTTTTCCCGAGTTTCAGATAGGTTTGTTGCATGGCAGAATGAGCAGTGCAGAAAAAGACCAAGTTATTAGTACATTTCGGAATAATCAAACTCAGATTTTAGTATCTACTACTGTGGTGGAAGTGGGGGTAGATGTACCTAATGCCACAGTAATGCTAATTGAAAATGCAGAAAGGTTTGGTTTATCTCAGTTACATCAGTTACGGGGACGAGTAGGTCGTGGTGTCCACCATTCCTATTGCTTGTTGATGAGGGGTGCAGGTTCGACGGATGCTACAGAACGGTTGAAGGTTTTGGAGCAGTCTCAGGATGGGTTTTTTATTGCGGAAATGGATATGCGTTTGAGAGGTCCTGGTCAGGTATTGGGAACAAAGCAGTCGGGGTTACCGGATTTTGCTTTGGCAAGTTTGGTTGAGGATCAGGAGGTTTTGGAGTTAGCGCGGGGTGCTGCTTTACAGGTGATGGAAAAGGATGAAAGTCTTAATAGTTGGCCCCTGTTAAGAAAGGAGTTGGAATGGCGGTATCAGAAGATGATGGGGGGATCAATTTTAAATTAGGGTGATAGGTTATATTGGTATATTTTTTCCTATATTTCCTATATTTCCTATATTTCCTATATTTATTATGTCCACAGACTACTCCCTACCTCAAAAATTTAGTCCCAGATAAAGACTTCAAATGTCTTCTATTAAATATCTGAAATTTTTGGTATCCTTAATTAAATAAAGAGTTTTGTTTGGAAAGAACAGAGTAATGGCAAGCCAACTGATTGAACTAAATGATGAAACTTTAGTAGAAATTGAAGTTCCAGAAGGCCAAGCCCAGGAAATTTCTGGAGGCTTTTTTAAGCGTGTAAATGCAAGGTTTGCTAATATTGAACCTCTAATGCTCAAAACTTCTTGCCCCATAACTTGCTAAATCTGAAAAAAGATAGATACTTATTTAAAAATAGTTTCGAGGTACTAATTAACCCGTGAAAACTTGATTATTTTTCTCCATCATAAGTTATTGCATCCAGAAAACTGATTAAAATTTCTTTGCTTTCCTTGGAGCCAAAGCTTTTTTTTAAAGCATAATCAACCTTGAGATTAATAAATTTCATCTTAGTTTTGCCCTATTCTTAATTAAGACACTTTTTTTGTTTTAGTCACTAAAAAAAATCTAGCAGATAGAAAAAATTCCAGTTCTTCAGCTAATACCAATTTTCAAAATAGCTAAATTAGGAATAACATTTACCAGGTAATAATTTTCTGATACTAATTTATAAAATTTTTTTTCAAAATGGTCTAATATATGGTCTTACTGAAAATTATAGTCAATCTATAATTAGACTCTTTATAAGAGTTATTCTCGCTAGTTTTTTGTGGAGTAAAAGATGCTGTGGTTAGTAATAGAAATAAATATAATTATATCAATTTTTGGCTTTTTTCTAGCTTGGAAAATCTGGAGATTTAGGCAAATATTATTAAAAGTAGAACGCAATCTTAGCCTCATAGATAATTACACCAGTAACATACTCACCAAAACACCTGAATTTTTGCAACTTCGACAGCAAAAAGTAAATCAAATACGACACCTATATCAACAACTGGATGGACAAGTTCAACAACTTCAACAAATAATAGCTATGTTTTGGTTGCTCAGAAATTTATGGCATCGTTGGAGTCGAACTTGGCATTCAAAGTAACTTGGATTTATATTCTTGCCCAAGAACTTTATTACCAAGAGACTTCTAGCAATAGTGCCATTTATTTTTGAGTTTTACTAGCATTAATGTGAACAAATTCTCGATCATTTTTCTAAATCTAGTATTTTAGGATAATATCCTTTTTGATAACCTATTTTTGCTCTTATATCACCAGTTTATCTTTTTCTATAACAATCCTAAATCATTCATTAAAATTACTAGTTTTCTAGAAAAATAGCTCCAACCCTTGCTCCTTTTTCTTTCTTTTTTTAGCAGAAGTACTTTCTAGGCGCCCATCACTTTCAATTTTCAGATAGGATTGCTATATGTAACCAAATATTGATAGTATTACGACTAGTTTTAAATATAGAAACTTCTTGAGTTTTACTCATTCAATGATCAATGGTATTAATAGCTTTTTGTCAATAGTCGTATATATAAGGAACAGGCATAATCTTTTCTAGATAATTTTTTCTATATTATGTCCTAATCTTTACTTCGGCTGCTATAATATGGGAAAATAAAAATTACTATGCTTAAAATATTAATATATATCTATATATTATAAGTCTATAATATTGTTATAAGTTTATATGGGAAGACGTTTTAGAGATATATAAATTGTAAAAATGTCCAATCAGAAATCTGGTTTATTTATCAGTGGTTTACTTCTAGGTTCAGCCATAGGTACAGCAACAGGGTTATTAATAGCTCCTAGAACTGGCAAAAAAGCAAGACAGTTGGTGAAAAAATCAGCATCAGCTATTCCACAAATTGCAACAGATTTGTCTACAAGTATCAAATTTCAAACAGACCGTTTTTCAGACTCTGCTACTAATTCTTGGGAAGATATCTTAGAAAGACTTAAACAAGCTATCGCTGCTGGATTAGAAGCTAGTCAAAAAGAGAGAAAAATACTATCTCAAATACAAACCAAAAACTCTGAAGTTTGAGTATATTTCTCCAGAAAAGATACAATAGGGAATAGGGAGAAGTAATTGATTATTTATAGATAAGAATTTGTTTTATTTTTGACTTTTGCAGAGTTCTAGTAGTAATAGAGAAGACTGGTCAAAAGCATAAAATTTTTCTCAAGATTATTGGAGTTTCAAAAGCACTCATTCTTGTTAAGATAATCCAGGTATAGGAAATAATCATTCTCCTGCATAGCGCGAAATATTTGTGAATAATTCTCTATTTTGGTTAGGACTGTCCTTATTCTTAGTGGCATTTAGCCTGACAACTGTATTAATTGTTACTTTACCTGCAATGTTGGCATTAGCAAGGGCAGCTCGTAGTATAGAAAAACTAGCTGATATCCTGGCTCGTGAACTACCATCAACCCTAGAAGCAATTCGTCTTACTGGTATAGAAATTAGTGAGCTAACTGATGATATAAATGATAGTGTTCAAACTGCAGGAGAAATAGTCAAACAAGTCGATCAAAAAATCAGTCATGTTCGTAAACAAACTAAGCAAGTTAAAACTACCACAAATAGTATTTTTACTGGTATTAAAGTAGCTTGGAAAACTTTTAGTTGTCAACAACAAGGAAAAAAAAATACGAGGAAGCAGTTAAAGCATCTTTCACCATATTCTGACAAAAATAATAGTCAGAATAATTTTCTCAGCAAAGATATTACTCCTATCTCGGAAACTAAAGACTCTAATCTAAATTCAGAGTCCTCAACAAAACAAAAGACTGATAGAAAATAAGTTAACTCAGACAATATATAAATACTATATAAATAGTAATATCTTGAGGCATGACATTAGTGAATTTTGTGTGCTGAATATTTATGCCAACAAATTTAGTCGAATATTATTTTAGACTTTTAAACTTCTACTTTTGACCTATGCCAAGACCTAGATCTCAAAATCATCCTAAGCTACTATCATTGAACCAACCCCAGTATCTGTCAAGATTTCCTGCAAAAGTACATGGGGAACTCGACCATCAAGAATATGAGCTGCTCGAACTCCTTGAGCTAAACTCCTGACACAACAATTTACTTTAGGAATCATACCACCGGATACAATTCCTTTTTCAATCAACTCTCTTGCTTCTTGGATATCCAACTTAACAATTAAACTATCTGGATTATGATAATCTTCTAAAATTCCGGCTGTATCTGTAAGTAGAATCAGCTTTTCTGCTTCCATAGCAGCAGCAATTTCACCCGCCACTGTATCAGCATTAAGATTGTAAGCTTGTCCTTGTTCGTCAGTTGCTACACTAGATACTACTGGAATATAGCCATTATCAACTAGAGATTGTAAAATATCTATCTTAACATTGCTGACTTCCCCAACAAAACCAATTCCTTCTATACCTTCTGGACGTGCTTGAATTAAGCTGGCATCTTTACCACATAAACCTACCGCACATCCTCCTGCTTGATTAATTAAAGAAACAATTTCTTTATTAACTTTTCCCACTAATACCATCTCAACTACTTCCATTGTAGAGGCATCAGTAACCCGCAAACCATCCTTAAACTGGGGTTCAATTCCTAATTTACCCAACCAAGAGTTAATTTCTGGACCGCCACCGTGAACAACAATGGGACGTATACCGACACAAGACAATAATACAATATCTCTCATTACTTGATCTTTTACATTACTATCCCTCATAGCCGCACCACCATATTTCACAACTATCTTACGACCAGTAAATTTTTGAATGTAAGGTAGTGCTTCACTTAACACTTTGACTCGGCTCATTTCTGACTCATTTTTCAAGTCTGTACTTTTTAGCATATATAGTTGGTATTTAAAATATTCTCAGGATACCCACTAGTGCAAAACGTGGAATTTACTCACCTGGATGATACCCGATTTTTATGTTCTCGTGCACCTGCCTTTAACGCCCTTCTATCCTTTTGCTCTAATAAAAACACATTCCAGAACGAGCTAGTCACTAATCCAACAGATACCTCATACACTATTAGGTAAGTTATAATATTTAAATTAACACGCTACTGTGAAAACCGCAATATTAGTTAATTTTAATCCTTATATTTCTTTAACCCAAAAATTCAAGGATTTTCTGGCTATAAGCTAAAGCTGGATGTACTCCTAAGTGAGAACTGAAATTATAGTAGTTATTTTTTTTTACCTTCCAAAATTGACTAAAAGGAAAATACAAAACCGGAGCCCAAAGACTACTAATAACAGCAGAACCCAAGGCAACTTGCTTATAGTGAATCCAAACTTCTGCAAAGCTTTGATTACCCATTAACCCAAACTGAATTGCGATGAAAGTTTCAGTAATAATAGCCATAATAAATGTCACTAAGGCTATAGAAATAAAATCTTCCTGTATGTAGCGTTTTTTTTGTAAAAAAGCTGTAAAAAATCCAACAAAAACTAAAGAAATAATATGAGTAGGATAGGGAGCTGTCATTGCATCTTGAATTAATCCTAAAATTAAGCCAGCTACTAAACCTCCTATAATGGAGCTATGACTACTCCAAGTCACTAACCAAATTAATAACCAGTTAGGTCCAATTCCTAAAATTTCCATTCCAGGAATACGAGTAAGCAACAGCAATGAAAAAAACAGTACAGAAGTAAATATAATTAGTAATTTAAAAATTTTTTGCTGAGATAGATTAGACATCTGACTAGAAAGTACCTTTAATAGTTATAAATAAGTTAATAGTTAGATTTTTGAGCATAACAACGTTTTCAGGAAAAAGGTAATTGAATTGTTATCTCAACTTAGGTTTAATTGTTACATTATTAATTAATTTTTCGTTTGATTCGGTTTGTTTGGATAAACATTTACCCATTCCAAAATATTAAGTGGAGCTGATAACTTAATAATAGCTTCTGGAGCAGGATTATTAGTTAAATTAATTGATTCAACTGTTCCTACAGGCAAACCCGCTGGAAACAATTGACTATAAGCAGAAGTAGATACAACATCACCAACTTTAATATTAGGAGAATTATCAAAAAACTCCATTACAGCCGTATCATTACCCTGACCCTTCATAAAACCCATCTGACGACTGCGAATAATTCCCACACCAACTTTACTAGTTGGATCACTAACTAATAATACCTGGCTTGTATGAGCTGTAACGCTAGTTATTCTACCTACTAAACCACCAGTTCCCATCACAATAAAACCCTCTTGAATACTATCTTTACTACCTCTCCCCAAAGTTACTTTTTCCCACCAATAATCTGCACTTCTACCTATAACAGGAGCTAATACTCCTTTCAAATTTTTAGTTTTTGTATAGTTCAAAAGTTGGGTGAGATTATTATTTTGTTGCTCTAATTCTTGTAATTTAATTTCTAGTTCTTTAATATAAGCATTATCTAATACTTCTTGTTGAACAGAACTAGGTTGAAATGGTAGACTGAGCCAATTGTAAATTTCAAAAAATAAACTACCTTTATTTTGTCTTACCCAAAAAGCTGCACTAACTGCTAAAACTAACAATGCAGCTTTTCGCATCAGTTTTAAGCCTCGACGACGTAATGTTTGCATTAGTAAAACCTTTGAGAATTCCTACTACTTTATATATTTTTTTACTGTTGGTTGAAGTTAAAAGCAGGAACTTCTATAATTAAATATTTTTCCCCAATAAATATATGTGCTAATATCTTAATAACTTACATTTAAACACATAGCTATTTACAAAACAGGAGTTTACACAAGAACTGGATTTAAGCTTCTTAATTTGTGAAATTTATTTTGTTTAACTACTAATTTACGAAAAATACAATTAACCATCAGGTATTAGTAATTTTTACAAGGAGTGAAGTACAAAATTTTACCTTTAAGAGAACTAGGAAACACTTCTATAGGAGACACTCTAACAGTAAATAAATAAATATAAGTATAGCACTACGTCTTTTGTTTAGGACTGGGAAATTTAGGTTATAAGGTAACAGGAAATAGATGAATGTCCTAAGGTATTTGCGTAATGCTATACCTTACCATAACTTATCAACTTTATATTAGTAATTAATAGTATTGCTGAACTCTACATATATTAAGCTAGGCTTAACATAACTACGACTTATGTATGCAACGGAGTTGGTCGACGAAATTTATTTACGTTCCTTAAAACAATAATCAGAACAATAAACCCATTTTCTTTGAAGTGCGTAAATCCTAACTAATAATAATCTTTAGTTCTCATCAAAGAAACTAGACAAGAATTGCCTCCTCGTCGATACTTAAATAACATATATTGACTTTAGCGAACTGGCCCACTGAAAAACCTTTCAAGCTGTTTAAAATTCTCTAAAACACGGCCAGTGCCCAACACTACACAACAAAGAGGGTCTGCAGCAATATGAGTGACAATACCAGTTTCATGGCTAATTAAAGTATCTATCCCCTTTAACAAAGCACCACCACCAGCTAACATAATACCCCTATCTATAATATCTGCGGCTAGTTCAGGAGGAGTACGTTCCAAAGTTCGCTTAACTGCGTCTACAACTATAGATAAAGGTTCAATTAGACTTTCTCGAATTTCAGCAGCTTTGACTGTAACAATTCTAGGCAAACCTGATAATAAATGTAGACCCCTAACTTCCATCGTTGCCTCATTATCATCCTGAGAGGGATAAGCTGAACCCAATTGAATCTTAATATCTTCTGCAGTTCGCTCACCTATGACCAAGTTATGAACTTTTTTCATATACTGAGTAACAGCATCATTCAATTCATCCCCAGCTACACGCACAGACTCACTTAGAACTGTACCTTGTAAACTAAGAACAGCAACTTCTGTAGTTCCTCCACCAATATCCACAATCATATTGCCAGTAGGTTCGGCCACAGGCAACCCCGCCCCAATAGCAGCAGCAACAGGTTCATCAATTAACCGTACATCCCTAGCACCAGCTTGAGCAGCGGCTTCCATTACAGCTCGTCTTTCTACACCAGTTACTCCGCTAGGAATACCAATAACAATTCTTGGAGATACTAAGGCTCTTCCTTCATGGACTCGCCTGATAAAATGTTTCAGCATTAATTCTGCTGTATCAAAATCAGCTATGACCCCATCCCTTAGAGGTCTCATTGCAATTACATTAGATGGAGTTCGCCCTAACATCCTTTTAGCTTCTTCCCCAACTGCAATAGAAGTTTTTTGTTCCTGATCAATAGCTACCACAGATGGCTCCTGAAGAACAATACCTTTGCCAGATACATATACAAGTGTGTTCGCAGTACCTAAGTCAATTCCCATGTCCCGAGACAAGGAAAAGCGATTTATCAGACCCACTAGATTTTGACCCCCAATATCAAATCTTAATTCTTGATGTAATAATTTATAAATACATATATCTGAGGTAAATTTTATATTGTTTTTTATTCCTCAGTATAGTTGGACTGTATCAAAAATGATATAAGTATGTTTAACTTTCCTTGATTTCTTAGTGCGACACAATGGGGACCAAATCCGGAGGAAGTATGAGATTGGGAGTAGCTTGAGCAATTAGTCCTCTCAGAGTATTTTCGTAGATTTAATCTAGTTTCTGACCTCAAGACATAAAAATTATCTTGAGAATCTAGAATTTTTAGTTCATTCAAACCAATTAAATTCAATACCGGCAATACAATATCCCCATATGATAGCTCTCTATTCTAGGCTATTGTTCTATTTCCAAAGCCTATTTCCATAACCCTTAAGGTAGAGTTCACTTGCTGAAGAAACTTGACTAAGTTCGTTGTTTGGTGTGTCTAGAGAACAGATAGTTAGGTTTTACAGTAGTTGATTATCTTTTCGCTTATCTATATTATAATAGGAAGCTGCTATTGTAGGCCAAAGTTTTTAACCTAGTTTTTTGGTCAAATTAGAAGTTCATTAATTAATAAATAATATATAGTATATGAGTTTAAATGTCGTAACTTTGGTTGGTAGGGCAGGTAGAGACCCAGAAGTTAAATATTTTGAGTCAGGTAGTGTGGTTTGTAGTTTTGCTTTAGCTGTAAATCGTCGATCTAAAAAGACTGACCAACCAGACTGGTTTGATTTAGAAATGTGGGATAGAAATGCAGAAGTTGCTGCTGACTATGTTCGTAAAGGTAGCTTGATAGGAGTCAAAGGCTCCTTGAAGTTTGATTATTGGCAAGACCGTAATACAGGGGCCAATCGTTCCAAGCCAGTAATTAGAGTATACCAACTAGAGTTACTAGGTTCTAAACGTGATAGTGAGCAGGCTGCTTTAGCAAGCTATAATGAATTCTAGGAAAGAAAATTAAATAAAAATTATTGTGAGTGAATTAACTTTAGAGTAAATTATCGACCTAGCATATAACATTCAAAAAGCTGAAGCTGTAGAAATTTACTATTTATCAATTAAGGATAACTCCTCAAAATTTGATAATAATTATTTAATAATTGTTTAAAATCTCTACAAATTCAAGCTAAAGAAAGAAGGAGTGGATCTGATATTAATTGACCAAAGTAAACTGGGTTGTGTTATTTGAAAATATTTTCACTAAAATTGAGGATTTAGTTGATACTGTATATTCAAACAGGAAGGGTTAAAAATATTGATCCACTTTTAATCTGCTTCCCCTAATCATTTTAATCTACCAGCACGTATTACACTGAATGTAAGAGCTGATATTAATGCAGCTATAGTGTTTAAGATTGGTCGGTTACGGCGGATAGTTTAATTTTGGTTCCGATATTTAAGTATTGTTGTCTTACCCACCCTATCCTTGGGTTTAATATTTCTTTTATCAACACTTTATAAATATTATTATGGGTAGTTATTTTTTGAACTTTTCCAACAGGTCCTAAGATATGAATTCACAAAAACAACTAAAAAATAGCCTGATGGGTGCGAGAGACTGTGCATCCAATTTTTATGCAGAAAACGGTAAAATAAAAGACATATTTAAAAGTATAATGGTAGTAAATAATATTTTTCAAGCATTTCAAAATTCAGTAGATATTGACAATTTTCCAGAGTTAGTTAGTGGTAGTTACTATTTACTATCTATCTTATTCAAAAATTTAGGTGTGGTAACAAGGCAGGCTTAGATATGAAAATAATGAAAGTGATTGTTATTAGTTTTTTAGCAGTTTTACTACTGAGTGGATGTGTTCAATATGAAGTAGGAATAAATTTTCAAAGTCAAAGTCACGGTGAGATTGTTCAACATATTAAACTAGCAAATAAGTTACGAAATTTTAGTAGTGAGATAGTTTCTGACTGGTTTAAAAGTTTAGAAACTAGAGCTTATCAATTGCAAGGAAAAACTCAAAGAATATCTAAGGAGGAAGTTGTAGTTACAATACCTTTTTATAATGGTACTGAGTTGGAAGAAAAGTTCAATAGTTTTTTTCAAAATCAGGATTCAGTAGAATATCAAAATTCTTCTACAGGGATGGCAGCAAATTTACCCAAATTATCATCTCACGTTAATGTGAGCCAGAATAATTTTTTTGTAGCATTACGGAATAAATTGAGTATGAAATTAGATTTGCGATTATCTCAATCTGATAGTAAAGTTAAAATTAATCCAGATGAGTTCTTAGATATGGATTTTAAGTTAATTACACCTTGGGGTTTTAGCAATATCCAATCAAGTGAAAATAATACAATTAACTATCAAAATAATCGGGAAATTGTCTGGAAACTTAACCCTGGAGAAATCAATTCATTGGATGTAGTATTTTGGATTCCTAGCCCCATAGGAATTGGTGCAATTTTAATCAGTTTATTTATTTGTATAGGTATAGCTTTAAAATATAAAATATTACCTACTTTAGGAATAAGTAAAAATTAAATAGTTAGTCCTAAGATAGTCATGATATAAATATATCATAACTGTTAATATTATGATTAGCATAACAAAATATGTTGCCAATTTACATCTTTCATATATTACCTAAGTTATTATTTACTATTGCAAGCATAAGTTGAGATAAAAACAATGAAACAGATAAACTTTTTGCTGATTTTTTTAGTTTGTTTAGCATTAGTTATATTCACATTACAAAATACCCAACTAACTACTGTTAAGCTTATTGAAGGTATTGAGTTAGAAGCTCCATTATCTGTAGAACTTTTGATTGCCATAGGATTAGGAGCAGTTCTGGCATGGCTATTCAATTTATGGTCAAGAATACAATATACTATAGAAAGTTTTAGACAGATGCGAGAAATTAGTAGCAGAAATAAGCGTATTCAAGAATTACAAGAAGATGTAGAAAGGTATGAAGAGGAACTCAAACAAAGAGCTAGTTTGCCTGTAGCAGAAACTTTGTCTGATCTAGTAAAATCTACTGAAGCAGAAGCTCCTAAATAAAAGTATAATTAGTTTAGTTATGACTTTTGATTTCATTAGTTACTTGTATTTGTATTATACTATCTTTGACTATCCTTAATATTTTCACTTAAAATAATCCTATGCTGATCAGAAAGTGTGGGATTGAAGGTAAATAAATTTTCAGGATAGTCTGATAATTATTGATATTTCAAAGTCTACTATATTCAAAATATAGATAATATTAAAAGTTAAATGTAAAACACTTCATAATCGTTGCTAAAATCCTTTAGTATTAGCAGACGTATACTAATAATAAAAATTAATAGCATGAAAACATAGATATTAAGAGAGTAGATATTTATCTAGTATAGTCTATGTTTTTAAGCCTGATCAAGCAACAGTAAAGTAGAGAAAAAAAACTACGGCTATGATAATTGGAGTCCCCCAAGTTTCAGAAACTCTTTCAGAAGGAATAGCCCTATTAACAAACCTAGCGGAAAAAGGAGAAATTAATCCTTGGGATGTCCAAGTAATTGAAGTAATTGATCGCTACTTAAGTAAACTTACTCCTGAATCAAATATTTCTGGAAGTGACGATTTTGATAACTTATATCAGTCAGGCCAAGCATTTTTGTACGCATCTATATTAGTATGGCTCAAAGCAGATCACCTGGCTAATTCAGAATCATCTGAAAATAATTCGGAAATATCTGAAATAGTACAAATTCCAGAAGCAGAAAATTTTGAAACACCAAAAATCACACCAAAACTTGAGCAACAATTGCGTCGTCGCGCTGTAGCTCCTTCCCCTAGAAAACGTAGAGTTACCCTTCAAGAATTAATTGAGCAGTTACAGCTTATTGGAGCTGCTATAGAAAATAGAAAAGCACTTCCTCGTACTCGCAAAACTACTTCAAAAGCACGAGCACAAACGGCAAAAGTAATTGCAGAATTAGCTCACCAAGAAAATTTAGTTGAAACAGCAAAAGATCTAGAAGAGTTTCTTCTGGAAAAATGGCCACAGATAAGTGAAGGTTATTTAGAATTTGAAAATCTTTTAGAATTGTGGTCTTTAAGATTAGATTTAAAAGCTGAAAAACAACAAAATGAACAGATAAATGTCCAAGTAAAGTCTGATCGAGTAGGTGCATTTTGGGCATTACTCCTACTGTCTGCTCAGTCTAAAATAGAGTTATCTCAAGAAGAATTTTACCAAGAAATCAAAATCCATACTATTTCATCACATTCGCAAGAGCAAAAGGTTTTAGATGATAAGATTTAATCCCTTAAAGACAATGGTATAGTACTATAGTGAATGGATAACCAAAATTATTTACCTCTTCTAATTAAGACTTACTGCTAGGAGTCTTATGGGTGATAATAGGAAGCAAAAAGACAGAAAATATTTAGGCACAGATGAGTTGCGTAAAAAAAATTGGTCGCTTTATAGGCAAAAGCTATGGAGACAAAAGTAACAGTTAAAAAGGTTAGCCCAACTTTTCACTGTTAATAAATAACCAACGGATGGTTTGATATCTCATTTGAGATTCTTCCCTAGCTTTAGGCACGAGTGACCGAGCCACATCTCTGATACAGGTTGACTTTTTACAGTCTACTACAACGACCCATCTTGGGGGTAGGTTAGGCTAGCTTCAATAATGAGAGTAACCCTTGGAACTAGTAAAATATCTATCAATTTTGATTAACTCTTGTCCATACCATTCAGCCTAATAATCTAGTTGAGTGACTAACTCTCCCCAATTAGCATCACTGCCCACCCCTCTTGCTCGGGGTGGGTTATGGCTTTTAACCACGTTTTTACTGCTAAGTAAGTAAGTAAGTCCTCAACGACTAAAGTTTGATTTTCTGTAATTATTTGAGTAGTTAGTTTATAGGTATTCTCAAGTCTTAAATCTTTAATTTTAGAGTGTATCTTACTTACTTTAAGTCGCGCTTTGTTATAGTTATTAGACTCAAAATCGTTTTTTTAGCTAGAGACTTTTGAATATATCTGATTTTTTTTGTGTAACTTCTGAAAATTTCTTGGGTTTTCTAGGTTTTTTCGATAACTGGTAGTTAAAAGGTGATTAATTCCTATATCAATACCTACTGTTTGGTTAATGGCTTGAGAATCAAATCTCTAGTATTATTAACTCTCAGAGATACAAACCACCTGCTTTTGGAGGTAAGCTTTACTTTTATTTTGGTTGGAATACAACCAATCAGTAATTTTCTGCTCCATTTTATAAGTCGTGGCTCAGAACATTTGGCTAGATAAACTTGACTATTTTCCCACTTAAAATCAGATTTTATTAATTCTACACTACCACTATTTCTTTTTTTTTTTTGAAGTTAGGATATGTGGTATGTCCACTGAAAAAGTTAGTAACAGCAGTTTGTAAATATCTCACACTTTGTTGTAATGGTATACAACTAACTTCTGTGATCAAAATTAAATCTTTTTGCTTTTCTTTAGAATTAAGCATAGTTGAGATTTGTTGATAGCTTATTTGTTCTTCATTCTCATGGTATGTATTAATTCTTGCTGTTAAAAGTTTATTTTAGAAAAGGCTTACACAAACTGAAGTTCTGTGCAATAAGACTTGTTGCTAAGAAGTAGGATAAAACATAAATTTTTCAGCTTTTTCAACCATCATAAGCTTAATTCCTGAACATTTACACTTTTATTATATTTTCATAGATTATGTTTGAAACTACAATATTGATTGGTTTTCATGCCCTAGCTTCCTTATAGCAGAGCGCGGGGAAACAATTAACATTTTGATGAACTGGAAAGATTATGTCCAACAATAGAATTGTGTACTATTAATATCAACAAATTTTGTTAGATAAAAATTGAGGGATTTACTTTTTAATTAGGAAAGTGAAAAACTATCACTCTGCTTTTCTACCTGTTGAAGTAAGGTTTTAATAGAATAAGTATGAGCTTAGAACAGAATAATAAGTATTTTAGTCTTTTTGGCATTTTTAAGGTGGAGGAAATAAAATGAAAGCCATGATTCTGGCTGCCGGTAAAGGAACTCGTATTCGTCCAATTACTTATCGCATTCCTAAACCGATGATTCCTATTCTGCAAAAACCAGTAATGGAATTCCTTGTAGAGTTGCTTCGTAAACATGGTTTTGACCAAATTATGGTTAACGTTAGTCATTTAGCAAAAGAAATAGAGAACTATTTTCGCGACGGGCAAAGATTTGGGGTCAACATTGCTTATTCTTTTGAGGGGCGAATTGAGGATGGAAACTTGATTGGGGAGGCACTAGGTTCTGCTGGTGGTATGAGGAGAATTCAAGACTTTTATCCTTACTTTGATGATACTTTTATAGTTCTTTGTGGTGACGCTTTGATAGATTTGGATTTGACTAAAGCACTCCAGCGGCACAAAGAAAAAGGAGCTATGGCTACTGTAATTATGAAGTCTATTCCTCGGGAACAGGTTTCTAGCTATGGTGTTGTAGTCACAGATGAAACAGGACGAATTCAGTCTTTTCAGGAGAAGCCAAAAGTTGAAGAAGCTCTTAGTACCAATATTAATACTGGTATTTATATTTTTGAACCAGAGGTGCTTGATTGTATTCCATCTGGTGTGGAATTTGATATTGGTAGTCAGTTATTCCCTAAGTTGGTAGAGATAGGGGCACCTTTTTATGGTGTAGCAATGGATTTTGAATGGGTGGATATTGGTAAGGTGCCGGACTACTGGCAAGCAATTAGAGATGTGCTCATAGGAAAAGTGAAAAATGTTTCTATTCCTGGAAAGGAAGTATCTCCAGGAATTTATACTGGTTTGAATGTAGCCGTTAACTGGGATAAGATAGATATTAAGAGACCTGTTTATATTGGGGGTATGACCAGGATTGAAGATGGAGCCAAAATTGTTGGGCCAAGTATGATTGGTCCTAATTGCTGGATTTGCAGTGGTGCAACTGTTGATAGTAGTGTTATTTTTGAGTATTCTCGTTTAGGTCCAGGAGTTCGCTTAGTTGATAAGTTGGTTTTTGGTCGTTATTGTGTGGATAAGACTGGATCATCTATTGATGTTCAAGCGGCTTCCCTTGATTGGCTAATTACTGATACTCGTCATCCTTTTCCTTCTCCTCCTCCTGCAGAACATGAAACAATTAAGGATATTTTGCAGGAAAATGGGGGTTAGTTTTTGCTAGTCCTGCTCCCTTAATAATAGATGTGGATGAACAAGGGCTAAGAAGGTAGCAAGGAGTATAGCATTACAACATCGGATTGGAAATTAATTATATTTACAACGTTTGAATAATAAAACTTTTGTAGCCTAAGCTTTTTTTCCCTCTAATTATTTGTATACTTTACATACAGCTACCGATACCAAATTTTTAGATTTTTGCCACAAATATTTAGGTTTTTTCTAATAGTTCAGCACTTAACCAAAAGCACCATATTTAGTAGAGGTGTTGTTCTTTATAATTCCGAACAAACTGCTGTTAAACGTTACAGATAGTATCCTATTTCTATGGGTGTTTAAGTTCTATAGTTATTATAAGTAGGTGGGTTTAATTAGGGTTTGCTAATTAACTCTAAAATCATTGAATTAGGTATTAGTCAATAGCCATTATAAATAGCTTTAATATCATTTATAGCTACTGAATTTTTTGTTAGTTACTTAAACTTAAATAAGTGTAACTACTGAGACTACTCTCATAATTTTGTAGCAGCATTCGTGATTCTTTAAGGGTAATTTTTTCTTCTTGTAAAGCTTGCTCAGTTTGACAGCGAATATTTTCCACTAGATCATCAGAATTATACTGAACATAATTCAATACTTCTGTCATTGTGTCACCTTTAACAACGTGTTCAATTTTGTAGCCAGAAGGATTTAATTTAATATGTACAACATTGACATCACCAAACAAATTATGGAGATTACCCATTATTTCTTGGTATGCACCTCCAAGAAACATTGCCAAATAGTAAGGTTCAAAAACAGAAATAATTTCTGTAGTAGAATTTTCTAGTTTTTGAATAGGAGAATATTGGGAAGATTTATTACTAACTTGAAGAGGGTGTAATTCTAGTAATGATTTTATATCTCGCAAATCAATAAATCGATCAATTTTTCCATCACTATCGCAGGTAAGGTCGGCTAATATAACTCTTTCAGTAGGTTCTTCATCTAATCTATGTATAGGCATAATTGGAAATAATTGATTAATTGCCCAACTATCAGGAGCAGATTGAAAAACAGAAAGATTAATATAGTAAATAGATGCCATGACTTTCTCTAGTTCTTCCAGATCATTTGGAATATATTCAGAGCTTTTTAGTATTTCTTGAATTTTTCTCAAACATCCCCAATATAGTTGCTCTACTTTTGCTCGTTCACTAATACTAAGATATCCAAAATTAAATATACTAATAGATTCTTCTTTGAATTGAATTGCGTCATGATATGCTTCCTGATAATTATCTTTGTTAATAGATTGATACGTTTCATAAAGGTTTTGCAAAATTAAATGTTCGCCTTTGCCAATAACTGGTGGTTCTTCTTTCGGAATTTGACTAACTCCTAATACATCAAAAACTAGAACTGATTGATGGGATGCGACTGCTCTACCACTTTCACTAATTAATATTGGAGGTAATATATTTTTCTCTTCACAAGCTTCTTTAACTTCTGCCACAATATCATTAGCATAGTTCTGCATATCATAATTTTTAGAAGCATAAAAATTGCTTTTAGAACCATCATAATCAACTGCTAAACCACCCCCTACATCTAAATATTTCATATTCGCTCCTAGTTGAGCTAATTCTACATAAATTTGACTTGCTTCTCTAATAGCATCTTTAATTACACTAATTGAAGAAATTTGAGAGCCAATATGAAAATGTAAGAGTTGTAAAGAATCTAAAATACCCGTACTTTTTAACTGATTCACAACTTTAATTATTTCAGGAATATTCAATCCGAATTTTGCGCGATCGCCTGTAGTTCCTGCCCAACGACCCATACCTTTAGTACTTAGTTTTACCCGAATTCCTACTACAGGTTTAATATTTAGTTTTCGACTAGCTTCTATCACTAACTGTACTTCTTCTACTTGTTCAATAACAATTATTGGTATTTTTCCTAATCTTTGAGCTAGTATTGCTGTCTCAATATATTCTCTGTCTTTATAGCCATTACAAATTATTAGTCCGTCCGTTGTATTCAAAGTAGCTATAGCAATTAATAATTCTGGTTTTGAACCTGCTTCTAGACCAAATTTATGAGGTTTGCCAAATTTAACTACTTCCTCTACTAAATGACTATTTTGATTACACTTTACAGGAAATACACCTCGATATATATTCTTATACTTATAACGAGCGATCGCTTTAGAAAAACAAGCATTTAACCTTTCAATTCTATCTTCAAGAATATCTGAAAATCTAATAATTAATGGCAGCCCTATATTTCTTTGTTTAATAGACTCAACAAGTTCATATAAGTCTAAAGAACCTCCTAAATCACCCTTTGGAGAAACTGTTACATGACCAACAGAATTAATGGAAAAATAAGGATGGCCCCAACCAAGTATTTTATATAGCTTCTCACTATCTTCAATTCTCCATAATTTTTTTTGTTCAGACTTGATATCATTAATTTCTGTTTGATCTGTTTGAGAAATATTAGTTAGTAATGTATTGTTTGAAATCTGAGAAGAATTTTCATTTATAGTTGAGTGTAAATCCATTTTATATTTTAATTTTAATAGACTAAATTTGAAATAATTTTAACTTAATAAGTATAGCTATAAAAGTTATCAAAAAAATTATAATACTGTAGCCTAAACTATAATTTACTTTGTATTGTAGAGTACTACTGTAGAATAAATTTTTGAGGAGTATCAGTTTGGAACGCACCTTTATAGCGATTAAACCGGATGGTGTCCAAAGAGGACTTGTAGGCCAGATTATCAGTCGCTTTGAAACAAAAGGTTTTACCCTAGTAGGTCTTAAAATCATGACGGTAACTAAGGAACTTGCTGAAAAACACTATGATGTTCACAAAGAAAGACCATTTTTTTCAAGTTTAATAGAATTTATTAAATCTGGTCCTTTAGTAGCAATGGTTTGGGAAGGTGAAGGAGTTGTAGCGTCTGCGAGAAAAATTATTGGGGCAACTAATCCTTTGACCGCTGAACCTGGTACAATTCGCGGTGACTATGGAATTAGTCTTGGCCGTAATCTAATACATGGTTCTGATGCTATTGAGACAGCTCAGACCGAAATTAATCTTTGGTTTAAAGAAGAAGAGTTAGTATCATGGAAACCTACTTTAACTTCCTGGATTGTAGAATAAAATAGTTAAAATTGTTCTGACTTGAAATATCTATTAGTTAGCTCCCTAATTTAAAGGGCTAACTATCTTTCTGGGAAGTAGAGAATAGAAAAAAAGGAAAAAGTTTAATGTTTATTTAAATTTGTAACAATAACAGTCTATGAATTTGTAATTTGTAAATTACAGGTAAAATATTGAAAGTTAACTGCAAAGTAAACTACAAATATTAGGAGTTTTAAACTATGCCTTTATCTGATACCCAAGTATTAGTTGCTCTAGTAATTGCTCTAATACCAGGAATCTTAGCATTCCGGCTTTCGACTGAACTTTACAAATGACATACTCACTGCTGTGAATGGTTTGGTATTTTCACTTCACAGGAATATCCTAACAGGAGTATCAACTTCTAGCCCAATATAATTCATACTCTATGATCTTTTTTCGGTGTCTGCCTGACAGTACTTAACCTTCTTTATTTAAACATTTGGGCTACTGCCACATTCTGGTTGGTAGTATAATCACAAATATAATAAGAATGGCCTCAGTCAGATAGATCCTTACTTACCGAAAAATTTGGTTTAAAGCCTCGCCCACCCATTGGGCGAAAATTCAAATTATAATAAGCAGGTTTAATTAACGTTCAAATACCGACCTTTTATCACAAATACTGTAGAAACGAATATTAGGTCGACACTCATTCACTTGAGAGTAGAATAAGAAGAGCTTTTAGGCTTCGGAAAGGTTAGTGCCTTGAGGACACAAACAAAGACCCACAATAATTTTTGGTAAGTCGCCCTCGGGTATTCCGAGACTTTAAATAGACCTGAAGGCAAGCCTAAGATTACCAATAAGATAGCGGCATCCTGTGAAATGTCAAATAAATTTTGGGATATGGATAGGTTTTTCCCCATATTTTTAGGCTTGTTGGATGTCAACAAAGTTTAAGCTAAACTTGGGGAAGATTTAACTTTTCCCATTATTATAAACTTTAGGGATACACCCGGTTTCTAATAGATATGATTGAGAATCGTCAAAAATCAACTCTAAGTATTCTACAAGTAAAATTTCCTGTCTAACATTTTTTTATACTCTATATCAGGAGTAAGGTGTTTTCTCTTTCCAAGAAAGCGATCGCCTAAATATAGAAATTAAAGGCACCTTTATATATTTTTTGCTCTGAAAATATCTAATATTAGAAAAAAATAGCCTAATCACTTATTATAAAATGCTTCTCGATCTTTAACCTAAAATGGGTGGGGTGGAGAGTGAAAACGTCTTAGATTTTCCCTACAAGATTTTTAGAAGTTTCTTATAAAAGATAGTACCCCCAGAAAGTTTAATCGCCGAATTTGGGCTTAACCATATCTATACTAGGATTAATATCCTAAGCACAACTAGGCACTTTTTAAAACGATAAAAAACGCTAAAGCCTTTATCTGTATATATAGTTTTATATTTAATTAGCCAGCCCTGGATAGATTAATCTACAATTGGGAAAAGTATTATAATTAATTAACTTATCCTGGACAAAAGTATGCATGCTACTAAACCTGTTCAATTTTCACTCCATTCTCAGAGTCAGCCTATTCCAGTCCAACAAAGAGTTTTCTCTAAACGACAAAAGTCAACTTATACAGTAGAAATAACAATTGAAAGTATCGCCAAATTATTAACTAATGTCTTGCTTTCTATCTGTGTAACTTCAGCTCTATTAAAATTGTTACCTCATTACCTATCAATTCAAGAAAAACTACAGGTTATAGAATCTGAAATTGAGGTGACAACAGAGAGACTGCAGAATGATCAGGAAAAATTTAGCCGTTATTTTGATCCGGGTCAAGTTCAGACTATTATGCAGGAGCAAAGTAACCAAGTAGAGTCTCATCAAATACCGATAATTTGGTTGGAAGATAATGGTATTAAACAAAGCCCACAATCTAATTCTTCTCTATAGTTATTTAGGACTTGGGAGTTAAATTAATCTGAATGAATAAATATTAATTAAATATTAAGTATATGTGTGGGGAAGTAATCGAAAAAATTGTATTTCTAAAATAGTAGTCCTACCAAACCAATGATTGAAGAAGAATCATGGTGGTTAGTTGACATAAAGATTAAATCCAATTTAAGTGCTGCTTGGCTACTGAATAAATAAAGGCACTTGACATACTCTCCGGGATAAATGCACAGAACAGATCGAGAAACCAGAATTCAATGTTTAACAAGTCCACTTAAATTAAATTGTGGTCAGGGAATCAAATCAATCGAATTATTTTTTCTCTAAGGGTTTGCTCTATTTCAATATCCTGTTCTTGTCTTTCCTCTGGTACAGTTTAAACCTTAAAAAAATTTAATTTTCTGGGACTTATTGCTGAGAGCTGTTCTGAATAAAAGTATTAGGTGAAGTTAACCCTATAAATGTAGTTTAATAGATGTAAACGCTACAATTAGTTAGTCGATTATTTTTAGAGATACGAAATAAAATGGAGTTTATTTTATTATAGCATAAAGTTTGCCTAAAATGGTAAGTATCTATATACTACTCCAGTAATCAAATCTAGAGATGAAGCAGAACTTTACTTCAACCACATAAAGATGCAGAGAAAAGGACAAACAGACACTCCACAAAATCTAATTTCAAAATACAACTTTTTATGCTCTGCTTTTTATGATCGGCGGGCCGGATACTTTAAAAGTTATGTATAAAATAAAATAAATATTAATATCATATCAAACTTAAGCTTTCGGTGGGTTACTCTAAATCACAGAGATTATTAACTTTACCCGGGGGAGTGCATATGACCCTAACCTAACTTAATAAAGTGAAACGGCTAATTGGAAGTTAGTTTTATTATGGTATAGGTCAGGGAAAGAGTATACCACCGCCTGAGTCAATTAAGCTGCATTTGTTAATACAAATTGAGATGTTATAAGTTCTAGTGCGGCTTGATATTGTTTGTCAGCTTCTGTGGTAATTTGGTTAGGCAAAATCGGGTCTTGTTTAATCACAACATCAGGGATAATCCCCTGCTTATTAATATCTATATGGTTTGGCGTTTCATACTTGGCAACGGTAACTGCTAATCCCGATCCATCAGATAGATCAAATAAAGATTGAATTAAACCCTTGCCAAAAGTTTTTTCTCCTACAAGCATTGCACGACCATTATCCTGGAGTGCGCCAGCTAGAATTTCACTAGCACTCGCAGTTCCCTTATTAGTTAATACAACTAATGGGGCATTGGTTATAGCAATACCAACAGCCTCAAAACTACCAAGAACTCTTTGTCTATTAACCGTGTAAACAATTGTACCGTCGTCTAACCACAGACGAGCAATTCCTACACCAGCTTGTAATAGTCCACCTGGATTATTTCGTAAATCAAGTATATAGCCAATAGCTCCCTTCTGCTCAAAACTCTCTATTACTTGGCTAATTTCTGCCGTAGCGTTAGCATTAAATTGACTCAGACGAATATAACCGATAGGTCCAGCTTGAGAGTTAGACTTTAACTTGGCGTAAACTGGATTAATCTCTATTTGATCCCGAATTATGGTTATGTCTTGGGGTTGGTCCCTACTTTCTTTCAAAATTGTTAGTATCACAGGAGAGCCAACAGTGCCCCGCATTCTATTTGCAGCTTCGTCTAATGAAAACTCTGTGGTTGGATGGCCATCAATCTTGACGACGCGATCGCCTGCCTGGATACCAGCAGTTTCAGCAGGAGAACCTTCTAAGGGAGAAATAACTATTAGTTCTCCTGTTTGAGAGTCCAGGGCAATTTGTAAACCCACTCCTGTTAATTCTCCAGAAGTATCAACCTGTAAATTACGATACTGCTGTGGTTTTAGAAGTCGCGTGAATGGGTCTTCTAGGCTAGCTAACATTTCTTGAATAGTGCTATAGGTTTCTTCTCTAGTTGTCAGGGGTTTCTTCATCAAATTTTGACGCACAAACCACCAGTTTTGATGATTGAAAGAATCATCAACATAAGCCAAATTGACTATACGCCAAGCTTCTCCCAATAAGCCCTGTTCTTCAGTTAATGCTGTTGCAGAAGATATCCAAAGTCCCCAACTCAGAAGAATTGGTAGTATTAATAGAAGTGGAATTTGCAAAAATCTTTTTTTCATGAAACAAAAGTATAGAATGATTAATCCTTGATAATTGGCCAATATAGTTAAATCGTTTGATTAAATTTCTAGGGTAAACAAAAATTATAGAGAATATCAAACTCTACAAAAATTGTCATCTTATCTGAAATATATCTACAAATTATGTTAAATTTTCTTACTAGAGGGTAAGCAAAGATAAATATTTATTTTGTTTTGTTAAGAAATTAACTTGCTGCTTGATTCCTTTGTCAGTTGGTATCATATTTGTATAGCTGATTCAAAGGTTGATGTGAGTATCTTTTCCTAGCTACCCATAAACTGAATTTATTAATATTCCAGCAATATTCATCTAGGATTTTTGGCTTCATGTTCTCAAAACAGGTAACTGATTCACCCGCTTATAAGTGGTTTGACGAACGCTTAGAAGTTCAAGCGCTCGCAGACGACATTTCTAGCAAATATGTTCCACCCCATGTAAATATTTTTTACTGCTTAGGTGGAATTACTCTGGTTTGCTTTTTGATCCAGTTTGCTACTGGATTTGCTATGACTTTCTACTACAAGCCAACAGTAACAGAAGCATTAGCATCAGTCCAATACATTATGACTGAAGTTAACTTTGGTTGGCTCATTCGTTCCATCCACCGTTGGTCTGCCAGTATGATGGTGTTGATGATGATTCTTCATACTTTCCGGGTTTACCTCACAGGTGGCTTCAAAAAGCCTCGCGAATTAACCTGGGTAACAGGGGTAGTTATGGCTGTAATTACTGTTAGCTTTGGAGTAACTGGTTATTCCTTGCCTTGGGACCAAATTGGTTATTGGGCGGTAAAAATTGTGTCTGGTGTACCTGATGCAATTCCATTTGTTGGTCCATTCATCGTAGAACTGATGCGTGGTAGTACAAGTGTTGGTCAAGCAACCCTAACTCGTTTCTACAGTCTTCATACTTTTGTACTACCCTGGTTTATTGCAGTGTTTATGCTACTGCATTTCTTAATGATTCGTAAGCAAGGTATTTCAGGACCTTTGTAAGTTAAGCTATCAATAATTAAATACTAGCTTTCAGTTGTTACGGAGAAAAAAAAGATTATGTCTACTTTAAAAAAGCCAGATCTCAGCGATCCTCAATTAAGAGCTAAGTTAGCTAAAGGTATGGGTCACAACTACTATGGTGAACCTGCTTGGCCTAACGATTTGCTCTATATATTCCCAGTAGTAATTGTAGGTACAATTGCTTTATGCGTAGGTTTAGCTGTACTAGATCCTGCTATGATTGGTGAGCCAGCAGATCCATTTGCTACTCCTCTAGAAATTTTGCCTGAGTGGTATTTCTGGCCAGTTTTTCAAATTCTACGTGTTGTACCTAATAAACTGTTAGGTATTGTGGCCATGGCTTCTATTCCTTTAGGATTAATGTTGGTTCCTTTCATTGAAAGTGTCAATAAGTTCCAAAATCCTTTTCGTCGCCCTGTAGCTACTGCTGTATTTCTATTTGGTACTGCAGTTACTCTATGGTTAGGTATTGGTGCTACTTTACCAATTGATAAATCCTTGACTTTTGGTCTATTCTAAGACTTGGATTTATAAAATTTTTCCCCCTTTGTGGATTTTCAATCATAACTACAATAACTACATTTGTGTTTGTAGAGATTATTGACTAGGGGTTGATATTAATCCCCTCGCCTTTTGGCCAGGGGATTTTCATTTCGTAAAGTTATCCTTGATTCTATTATAATTTTAGGATTCTCAAGATAAATCTAGCAGTTTGCGCATAATTTTCTAGAGCCTGAACTTTGGAAGATTTATACTTTTGTCTTTTCTATGGCTTTTTGTATACTTAAAAGAGTAAGTTCTGTGAGGATATCTAGAATTCAAATCATTCTATGATTGCTTTCTATTCTCAAACTGAAACTTTTGATAGTGATTTTTTAGTTTCCATCTTTTTAACTTGAGTAAGAAAGAGTTTTTGTAGCTCAGAATTAGTGGGTTGATTTAAGCATAGTTTCTAATTTTTAGACAGCAGTAAGCTAGACTATCATTCCCAAAAATATGACAAAAACACATAACTTTCTACTCTGATATTTTTTCTGGTATTGGACAAATAAAATACTTAAATCTGGCTTTTATAATTGTTATCTAAACTAATAATATAATAACAGCCTTATTACTTTTTTCACTAATAAAAAGTTGCCTTAAAAGGGGGAAGTTTCAGACTCATTTTTCGGGTCAGTTGCTCTCAAGGTTAGTCTACAAAATATGCATTTGTGCTTCTGATTTTTGCATATTTTTGTTACCTCAGTTCTTAAACCTGGATGTTTGCCAATTCTACTACTCAAGTCTATCTACTCACTGCTTTATCGTGATTGATCATGGGCTTTAATATGACTATGATAAGAATATCTAACTAATAGTTTGTATTTCTACGCAAATATATCATGGGCTCTGATGTTTCTAAACCTATTCCCTTATAACCAAAATTGTCTATGTACTAAATAAAATACTTAGTACTATACCATAAAATTTATTCTGTAAAAAAAACAATTTATGATTGAAAAAAACTAGAGAAAGTTATCCGTTCTGAGGAGAAGTTTTAGATCTGAGGAGAAGTTTTAGACCTAATCATTTTATAAATTGAATTTGGAGATAAAATTGAATAAACAAGTTGAGAAAAAAAAAAGAAATATATTTGTTTTTTTGGAAATTTTTTCTTCTGAAGGTGGCATTCAATCTTATGTAAGAGATATTTTTCAAGCTTACATAGACTTAAAAAATAATGTAAAACCTAATGACACCTTTCAAGAATCAGATATTTTCTTACTAAGGGATGGTCAATATTGTGAAAATCCCTATCAGTCGAAGACCCTAAATTTCTATTATTTTAAAACTAAGTTTGTTTGGTTAGGAAGATTAAAGTTAGCTACAACATTACTATGGTTTTTAATTAAAAAACAACCATTACAAGTTTTTTGTGGTCATATTAATTTGGCTCCATTGGTTAAAGCTTTGTGTGTACCTCTGGGTATTCCCTATACAGTTTTAACTTATGGTAAGGAAGTATGGGAGCCACTACCAGATAAATATCAACAGGCATTAAAACAAGCTACTAAAATTCTAACTATTAGTCGTTACAGTCGCGATCGCTGTTGTGAAAGTAACCATCTCAATCCGGAAAAGTTTCATTTGTTGCCTTGTATGGTGGATGGAGATAAGTTTATTCCTGGACCATCACCGGTAGATTTGATTAAGGCTTACAATCTTCAGGGAGCAAAGGTATTAATGACTGTAGCTAGACTTTGGTCGGGAGACCCCTATAAAGGCGTTGATGTTACCATTAAATCTCTGCCAATTATACTGCAATTTTTTCCAGAAGTCAAGTATTTAGTAATTGGACGGGGAGATGACCAACCTCGCTTGGCTAAGTTAGCTCAAGATTTAGGAATAGGTGAAAAAGTGGTATTTGCAGGTTTTGTGCCCACAGAGAATTTGGTTAAACATTATCAGGTAGCTGATGCTTATGTGATGCCTTCTTTTGAAGGCTTTGGTATTGTTTATTTAGAGGCAATGGCCTGTGGAGTGCCTGTTTTGTCTGGAGATGCTGATGGTTCGGCGGAACCTTTACAAGATGGAAGGTTAGGATGGCGGGTACCTCACCGAAGTCCAGAAGCAGTAGCTAATGCTTGTATAGAGATGCTGAAGGGAGAGGATAAAAGGTCTGATGGTCAATGGTTGCGAGAGGAAAGTTTAAAGGTTTTTGGTAGGGTAGCTTTTACTGAGAGAGTAAGACAACTATGAAATTTGTGATTAGGATAGAGAAGGAGGTTAAGTATTCAGCTTTCAGCTTTTTTCAGCTTTTAAAGGTAATAAGTTACTAAAGTTAGCTAAATGTGACTTTTTTGTTCATAAGTTTTAATTATCCTGGGAGACTAATTCTTTCTTCGGTGTGATAATGGGTTAATAATTTATAACTGGTAGCTGATAGTTAACGGCTAAATGCTTACGAAGAGAGTTTATTAAAGGAGATAATTAAGTGAATCAAGGGAACTCAAAAATATTTCAATTAACTATATCTAATATTCGTAATTGGCTAGTTTTTTTAGCTGTTATTTGGTTTCTGGGTTCTGTAGGGTTGGGATGGTTAATTAATTCGATTTTAATATTATTTGGTTTTATTGTAATTACACCTATAGTTGCATTTATTGGTCTACGTTGGTGGTTAAATCGCAATGTAATTACGGATAAATGTCCTATTTGCAGTCATGAATTTACTGCTTTAAATCAGACTCAATGTCAATGTCCTAGTTGTGGAGAACCTCTTAAGGTTGAAGGAGGTCATTTTAATAGATTGACTCCTCCTGGTACAATTGATGTTTCTGCTGTGGAAGTTAATGGGCAAAAAATTGAAGATTAAATGTATCAAAAATTAGATGTATTAAAAGGGAATTAGGAATGATAAATGGGGAAAAAGTATTCATTATTTATCTGTTTTCAAAGTTACGATTAAGTTTTTTTTCTTAAGCTATAAGGAATTAATTTATGAATAGTTTTATAAAAGTAATTCTTGTGGTTGGTAAATATAATTATTAATATAGCAATCCTCGCATAGGTTGTAGCAAAATTTCATCCTGAAAAAGTTTTAGACAATTAATTATTAACTTAAATAGTTTAAAATAACTGCAAAGATTATCAAATTTTTTGATTATTTTTTTTGTCTTGCAGGCAATTATCTTCAACAGGTTTTTTTGAGGAGCATTTGGAGAAAAATTTGTACAATTTATCAACGATTCTTCTTCTGGTAAATCTTGATTGATTAACATTAAATATTCTTGAGATTCTTGAGGGTTATGATAAGTTGCACAGTCCCCAAATATTGCTAATTTTTTTCTGGCTTTTGCTATTGTAAATATTTAACTAATTAAACAGTGTTTTCAGTATTTATGCTATTTAATTATTCAACAATAAATTCCTTGTTTTTATAGTCTCAGGCTCTATAATAGTTTTTTTTCTAATCATTTTTAATGGGAATTTATATTGAAAATAATGAGACATACTTTAAAAAAAAATGTTTAGTGCAGGGGTAAAATGCTCTTGCTTTTATTGTGAAAAAAAATCTGACAATGTGTTATTTAGGTAAAAATTTATTGTTTAGGAATTAGCGATCGCTTCTCTGAGTATAACTAGATTTTTATAGTTATGGTAATTTTTTCTTAGAGGCGATCGCTTCCAAATATTATAGCAGTCGAAGCAAAGTTTAGGACATTACTAAATGCTAAAATTATCTCAGAGATTACTTCTGAATTCTTAGTTACCAGTAGTGCTATACTTCGACTGCTATATGATAAATATTACACTAGCTTTTCAGGCATAATTAGGTACAAATTTTTATGACTTTAGGAAATAGCAAATAAAGGATATGTTAAGCATAGCTGAAAAAGAACAAAAAGTATTATGGAGAATATTTTTAACTGTAATAAGTATTTCACTTCCAATTGCATTAAATTATTTATCCAGTGACAATAAATTATTGAAATACCTGTCTTATATTGTCCTATTCATTTGGGGTATCCTAGTAATTTACTTGTTATTTTCTGGGTTTATAAAGTATTACAAGACTAGAAATACATTTAGGCGTTTATTAACAGTAAGAGATAAAAAAGTCATTGACAATTATCTGACTGCTGTAAACCAGGAAGTAGAATTTGAACTTGGATTTGATCTAAAAAGTAATTATGTAAGTTTATCCGGAGAGCCAGGAAATCCAAATGGTCTGATGTCTCAACAAGCTTATGAAGAAAAAGGAGGTAGTCAGCGAACTAACATAGCAAATCTTGATAAATACTTGTTATCTCCAAACAAATCTAGGGTATTTATATACGGTCCTCCAGGAAGTGGAAAGTCTACAACTTTATATAAAGCACTTGCAAACTATACCAAAGAATTTTCCGAAAGCATAGGAGATTTTATTCCCATTTTTATTCATGCTAATGATGTTGAAAAAGTGTTAAACAAGCATGGTAAAAATATAACAAAAATTCTGGCATTTATTACAAATGTATATGAACTTAATGGTAAGTTATCAAAGCCTGAGTTTAAAGATTTTATAGTTTTATGGAATAAGAAACTATCTCTCAATTTTGTGATTATTATTGATGCTTTAGATGAGTTTATAGACAAAAGTAAACGGGAAACTCTCTTTGATTATTTATCAATTTTAATGAAAAATAGCGGTAATAAAACTAGATGGATTTTATCATGTAGAGAAGAAGAATATAAAGCGTATGCTAATACTTTGCAAGTAGCAAATATCAGAATAAAACCCATGAGTGTACTGCAAATTAAAGAACTTTTAAATAAGCGATTAACAAGTTTGCAACACGATACTTTAGCCCAGAATCAAATTAGAAAAACTATTTTGACAATCATAAATACTAATGCAGAACAGGAATCCTTTTTAAGGAACCCTTACTATTTATCGTTATGGCTATATCAAGTTTCATTCTCTTCTGATAAATCAGATTTTGCTGATACAAAAAATCGCATCCCATCTATCAGCAGTTTGCACGATCTAGAGTTAAAACGGGAGATATTAAAAGGTATGGATATAAATCCACAAAACCGTTTTGAAAAAATAGAACCAGTCCTATTTAAATACCTTTTGGAAGTATTATCAGTTTTGAGCTTTCATCTTATGAGGATATCTTTAAAAATTCAACAAACTTCTCATTACGGTGTAAGTATTTCCAATGATAGTATTGTTAATTCACTATATGAAAAATACAAATATTTGAAAAATGATATAGTCAATTTTGACAAAAAAATAAGCCAAAGGTTAGCTCAATATCAATCTTATGAACTATCAGTAGATAAAATCCAAGAACTCAAAATTATTGAAAGTGATAGACAGTTTATAAGAATACTGAAAATCTTAAATACCTCTCAGTTGCAGTGGCAAAATTTAGGTTTGAGAAGTCAAAATAAATTTGATTTTTTTATTGTAATTCCTAGTATTATGGATCTGGCAGAACAATATCGCCTAATAGAATTAGATGCCAATAATGATTATTTTTCTAGATTTTTTAATTAAAGAGCTGCTGACTATTTGGCAGCTCGCTATCTTGTTGAAAATGGCTTGAAGGAAATACTCCAGAAAGGAGAAATTAATTTTTGGTTATTCAGAACAATAGCAATTTCAATTGGTATTTCTAAGGAACTTCATAAGATATTAGACCCTAAAGTTGCATCTAGAGACCCTGTATTAGCGACAGCAGTTGTAAATGGCCTTTCATTTGTCAGAGCTGATGACAAAAAGCTCCTGAGTGGGTTTATTCAAAGTTTTGTGGCACAACTCCTCAAGCGGAAAAATTTTGATTTATCCCATAAAGAATATGATCCTTGTAGTCCCTTAAGAGTTTTAAAATTCCTGAGTAGGTTATCTTCAAATGGCTATAGTAGCTTCTTTTTTCTCCCTCTTGGTTTGTTTAAAATGCTTCTTCAACGCAGGGATACAAGTATTGCAGATGCAGCAGCTATTACTCTTCTTACCTACGCATCTAGAACTAAATTTAACATTAATATTTGGATAATTATGCTGCAATATTTGTTAAGAAATTCTGTTCGTTTTGAATTATATCTAAAAGTTTATAACGGTTTTTCTACAGCAATTTATAGAGGTTTAATTGGAGATGTATAATCAGCGATCGCTCACTAAAAATTCTTTTTGGAATTGGTTTTTTTGTATAACTTTACCTTTAGCTTTTGGATATACTTTAACTACTTTTATTGCCCTAGTATATCTTTGGCTATTATGGTTTCTTTTTCAGGAAAGCCAAAGTAGAATTGTTATGCTTTTACCGTTTGTCTATTGTATTTTTGCTTTAGCCTATTCAATATTTGCTTATTTCAGATCGGGAATAGCTATTCCTAAGTCAATTATAGTTGGATGGCATTATTATGTTGCTAAATTTTGCTGGAAAAATCCAATTATTATTATATTATTAGTATTTTGTATACTTGCTGTCCGTCAACTGTATCAACCTCCATAATTTAGTTTATCAGAGCTTGAATTAGTGAAAGAAAAAGTAACGCAATTGGAAACTAAATTAAATCAAACTGTTTCTGAAAAGATAGAGAGTTTAGAAATTTCATTGGCAGAGGAGTTAAGCCTATCAAATAAGGTGAGAAATTCAGAAAATTATCAAGAACTTTACAGACAGCCACCCCCTGGTAGAGCCTCTCAATCAAAAATTGATAGAATTAATAATATTTATTGGAAATTTAAGAATGAAGTTAAGTATCAAGAAAAATATGTAGATCAAGCACAAGGGAATTTAGAGAAAATAAAAGGTAGTATTAGGTCTATTGGTGAAGACCTTGATAGTTTGATATCTGAGCTAGAAAATATATGCAGTTTAGCCAATAATAATCAAGAAGTTGGCGATGAAAAATATTTAGCTAAAAAGAATGAGTATTGTAATAAATTAAGAGATATTTATTTGCCACTAAAAGAGTCTACAAATTCAAGCTCAAATAACTTTAAAATTTTTAGTAATAATTTAATAAGGATTGAAGAAAATGTTTCAGATGCCAAAAGATTTCTTCCTTCTTGGAATAATTGGCTAGCTGCACAAAAAAAGGTTGTAGATACTAGATTAATTACTAGAGAACAGATAGATAATTGGATAGAATGTGCGAATCGTGAGTTGGATTTTGTTGATCAAACAATTGATAATATAGACAGTGTTATACAAACAATTCCACAAGAAAAATCAGAGCTTATTCGTAAGATTAAAACTATAGAAAAAGAATCTGACAATTTTGAGCTTCAGATTAGTGAATATGAAAACGTGAAAAGTTTGACATTAAATAAGGAAATTATTAGTGGTACAGAAAATAATTTATTCCTCATAAATGATTTATTTGATCAAATTTCTCAAGCTGAAAAAAAGACTAAAATTTTAGTTGATAATTTAAGAAAGGAATCTGATAAAATAGAGGATAGAATCACACCCCTTAATAACTTATATTTTGAAGGTCGCGATCTTCTGAAAGCTCCAAGATTTACTCAGGGGGCATTAAGTCAAAAACCTAATCTTCAAAGAAGGGTAGAAAATGTTAATAATTTCAGGGTTAATGAACTTCCTTCTTTGAAAGAAAAAATACAGAATGAACTTGATAGTTATAAGTCTCTGCAAAAGTCAATATTTCAGAAGTTAGGAGAAACTCGGTTATCAGTTAAAAATACCCAGGAGAGGTTTGAATACTTGAACAAAAGTATAGAAAAACGGCGTTTTATATCTACTATCCAATGGTCTGCTATCTTAGTAGTAATTGTAGCAGTTGTGATTACTATAGGTTACCACTTATATAGAAAAAGAATTTTGAGAAAACTAAACTGTCTTGATTATAAGAATTTAAAGAAACTACTTGCTAGGATTAAGGATACTAAAGAATCTTTCACAATTAGACTAGAAGCAATAAAACTAATCTACGAACATCAAAATAATTTTAATATTGACAAATTAGAATCATTAGTAAAACAACTAAAAGATACGGTAAAACAGATGGAAAAGTTTAAATATGATGATGATATAAAAGTTATTGGGGAGCTCAGAAAAGTAACAGAGTCTCTTGAGCTACGTCTAATGGAAAAGCGGAGTTTTAAATAACTTAGAAATTAAAGACTGAAACATAGATAATTGACTATTAGGCTGATTAAATTCAAATAGAATTGTACATACTTCAAACAACATAATATATAAGGAATTAGTATCATGAAATTAGAAAATTTTCGAGTTTATCCTAGTATATCAATACTACGCTCTAATAACATACTAAGTAATTATTAGGAAGCTGAAACCTGACATCTGAATGGTTACTATCTGACAAAAATATTAAAAGAATCTGCATAGTTTCAATATCTTAATTTTCAATTATTAAAATATAGACTATCAGTTCTCGAAGTTAGGATTTAAAACTAATGAAACGTTTAGCATTACTTAGTACATCTGATAAAACAGGTCTGATTGATTTAGCAAAAAGTCTAGTTACAGAATTTGACTATGAAATAATTAGTAGTGGCGGTACTGCTAAAACTCTCAAAGATGCTGGAATTTATGTTACTAAGGTATCTGACTATACGGGATTTCCAGAAATTTTAGGAGGTAGAGTTAAAACATTACATCCTCGCATTCATGGGGGTATTTTAGCAAGAAAAGATTTGCCTCAAGATGTTGAAGAACTAAATGCTAATAATATTCGACCTATTGACTTAGTTGTTGTTAATTTATACCCCTTTGAAGAAACAATTTCTAAACCAGAAGTTACTCTGGCAGAAGCAATTGAAAAAATTGATATTGGCGGACCTGCAATGTTAAGAGCATCAGCTAAAAATTTTGCTCATCTGACAGTTTTATGCAACCATTTTCAATACAATTCTTATTTAGAAGAGTTAAGAAAAAATGCCGGGGAAGTATCCTTAGAATTTCGTCAAAAATGTGCATTAGCAGGATTTAAACATACCGCAACTTACGACCAGGCGATCGCTACTTATTTACAGGAGCAACAAACAACTTCTGAGTCGGAAAAATCAGAAAAAGAAATATTTTTTCTCTCTGGCAAAAAAATTAAAACTTTGCGTTATGGAGAAAACCCTCATCAATATGCAACTTGGTATCAAAGAGGAATTAATGCTAGTGGTTGGGGTGCAAGTAAAATTATTCAAGGTAAAGAATTAAGCTATAATAATTTAGTAGATTTAGAAGCAGCAAGACGGATTATTATAGAATTTTCTGATGCTCCGACTGTAGCAATTCTTAAACATACAAATCCTTGTGGAGTTGCAGTTGATGAAACTATTTTGGCAGCTTATGAAAGAGCTTTTGCCGGAGATTCAGTTTCAGCTTTTGGAGGAATTGTTGCTTTAAATAAATCTATTGATGCAGCAACTGCTAAGGCAATGACTAAGACCTTTTTGGAATGTGTAGTTGCTCCTGGATGTGAACCTGAAGCGGAGAAAATTTTTAAATCTAAATCTAAATTAAGAGTCTTAATTTCACCATATTTCAAACAGAGTGAACCGGAAACTATAAAAGTAATTTCTGGGGGTTTTTTAGTACAAGATACTGATGATACGATAGATAATTATAGTGATTGGAAAATCGTTACAGAAAAACAACCAACTACTGAACAAATAGAAGAATTAATGTTTGCTTGGAAGGTGGTGAAGCACGTTAAGTCTAATGCAATTGTTGTGACAAAAAATCGAGCTACTGTTGGTATTGGTGCGGGTCAAATGAATAGAGTCGGGGCAGTAAAAATAGCTTTGGAACAAGCAGGGGAAAAAGCTATTGGAGGTGTATTAGCTAGTGACGCTTTTTTCCCTTTTGATGATTCCGTAAAAACAGCAGCAGCAGCAGGAGTAACTGCAATTATTCAACCAGGTGGTAGTCTGAAAGATAAAGATTCTATTGCTGCAGCAAATGAATTAGGTTTGATAATGATACTCACCGGAATTCGTCACTTTTTACATTAGAAAAAGCCGGATAAGTTATCAGTTTTTAGTTCTCTGTTTTTAGTGATAATTTACATAATATGCATTACCTTTAACTCCAGAAGTGACAAAATTAAATTGACTCTGCTCAGAATTTTTGAGATGAGAAAAAGTCGGATGTGGGAAAGGATATTTTCATTTTACTTAAAGCAATTTTGGCGATTCAGTAATTAATAT
>ENA-UENX01000026-UENX01000026.1-marine-metagenome-genome-assembly--contig:-NODE-26-length-69389-cov-3.274454_pt1 | contig 69389 bp, 31 predicted proteins | sample MGYA00237875_ERZ529327 | MGnify/ENA primary metagenome ERZ529327 (study PRJEB26372, sample SAMN05368347) | marine metagenome | biome: cultured habitat; feature: ocean water; material: water; isolation... | reverse complement strand
ACTACCCTGCATAATTTTTAAGATTGTACTTAGCTACAGGAGCTTGTTATTCTATTCTATCCTATTCCAAAACTAATTCAGATGCTGACGCCTACCAAAGTGAAAATTGATATCTCAGCAGAGATCGGAACTGTATCAGGTCTTTTGATCAAACCCGTTGATGCTACTGCTCTACTTGTCTTGAGTCACGGGGCTGGAGCGGGAATGGAACATCATTTCATGCAAGCTTTGGCACAGACTCTTGCTACTCATGGCATTGCTACCTTGCGTTTCAACTTTCCTTATATGGAGAAAGGTAAAGGGGCTCCAGATCGGCCAAAGAAGGCACATCCAGCCATCAAGGCGGCCATTGCAGTGGCTGAGGCGCATGCAAAAGGGCTTAAGCTTGTAGCAGGCGGGAAGTCTTTTGGGGGGCGGATGACTTCCCAGGTAGCGGCGGCAGATGAGTTAGGGCCGATCAAGGGCGTGATTTATTTCGGCTTTCCACTTCACCCTGCCGGTAAACCCAGTACGGATCGGGCGGCGCACCTTAAGGATATCAAACTACCACAGCTGTTTTTGCAGGGTACTCGAGATACCCTCGCCCGCTATGATTTGATTGAAGAGGTTTGTTCAGACCTAGAAACAGCAACGCTGGTCAAGATGGAAGGTGGGGATCATTCTTTTAAGACCCTTAAGCGATCTGGGATTAGTCCTGAGGAGGTACTGGAAAAATTGGCCAAGGAAACAGCAGCATTTGCTGCTTCCTGCTAAAGCCTCTTCTTTAGGTTATTCTTTCATGAAATCGTAGGTAGCTGGAGGACCTCCCATATAAGCCTTAGCGGCCTCCTTAAGGGCTAGATGCACTGGATGTCCTTGATAGGCTTGGTAAGCTTCATTATTGACAAAGCTCATCTGCATGATCAGTTCATAATCTGACAGCGCCCGATCATCTCCTAGATTTTCGAAAGGCCCGACTTCCAGGTCTTGAACCTCCTCGATTGCTTCCAACTTCTTAATCTCTGCGATTAATGCCGCCTGATCTGCATCTTCCTTTAAATTGAATAGGACAATATGCACCAATGGGGCATCTATATCTTCCTTCGCCTTTAGGCTGGTTAATTCGGATTCTAAGGCTGCAATTTTTTCCTGGCTGGTGGCGAGTTCCTCCTCCAGAGCAGCATTAGAGCAGCTAGTCAGCAGTAGTAGAGCAAAAAGTAGAATACGGTTCATCATGTTAATTCTCTGTGGTTTTTGTCTGAATATCAAGATAATCTAAAAATATGGGGCCTAAGCTAAAATAAGTTCAGTATATTTCTATTGTCCGCCTCGTTTATAGTTTGGTAGTTGCCTTAGAGAACGGGATCAACCCTAAGGCTACTACAGATCTACAGTAGTTCCATACCATCTCTTAATAACATTGACCATTCATCAGTACTGCTTGGCCATACCACTTTTACCGACCCAGGGAATGAAAATGAGATACTCTCATAAAGATCATTTACAGGAGGTATCATATGGAATAAATAAAAATATCACCCATTAACGAATAAAAATTCGCTTTTAATTCAAAAAGCCCATACCTTTGCTTCATGAAAGTAAAGGACAAGGCAAAAGAAGAACGAATTAAACAAGTAACACTGGAAATAGTGTCCCAGGAGGGCTTAGCTGGACTTAAGATTAGCAAGGTAGCTAGAGAGGCTGGGCTTTCCCCTTCAATGATTTATACCTACTTCAAGAATAAAGAAGAACTAATCGATTCCGTTTTTTGGGATGTGGTCAAGGCCATCTTCGATCGATTGGAAAGTGAAAGGGATGCAAGTTTGCCCTTTAAACTACAGTTCCGCCAGCAATTTCACCGGTTTATGGGACTTAAATTGAAGAAGTCGATTGAATTTGAATACTTCTCCAGCTTCGTGAAATCGCCATATTTCAAACCTGAATATCATAAAATGATCATAGAAAATAGCCGTGGGATGCTTGAGTTAATTCGAGAGGGGAGAAGGAAAATGATAGTAAAAGATAAAGTTCCCATTGATTTGATTCTAGCGCTTGGAGGGGGCTTTATGGAAAAGCTTGTAGAGTTCCATCAGAACGAAGTGATGGTCATGGATGAAGCGACAATTGACCAAGCTTTTGAACTGCTTTGGGACGGAATTAAACAATAAAATTAAAATTTTTTACTCTGGAAACGAATTTTTTTTCGTTTATAAAACTGCCACTAATGAAACGAATCCTGCTATACTTGTTCCTACTATCCAGTTTTGGGCTGTCGGGGCAAGCTCCTGTGAAGATTGCATTATTACATGACTTCGCAACGGAGGTAGGGGCGCTAGGCGATTTCGGACAACTCACTAAAACCGAGATTCTGCAACTACTTCAACATCGCCGAGAAATCGAGTTTACAGATTATTATGGCGCTTACCAATCTGAGAAGATTGAAGAAAATATCCAGGCTGCCTATGCGGATAATGATATCGTAGTAGGTTTGGGTTTGCTGAGTGGATCCGCACTGACCCGCCGGATCAATTTTCCAAAGCCAACAATTGTTGGCATACTAGCTGATGCAGGTTTGAGTGGATTAGTCAAATCCAGTGTGGGCACATCTACTATCGCAAATCTCACCTATGTGGAGTCGCCGTTTAATGTAGCCCGTGACTTACAGACACTCTACCAAATAAAGTCTTTCAAAGAATTAGCCTTGGTCATTGATGATAATCTCGCCTTCCAAGAAGACTTGTTATTGAAGGAGGTGGTGAGGAAGAATCTCGGGACAGATTCCGTGGAAATCAACGTCTATTTTGCCAGGGCTTTGCTTTCTGGCTCATCTGAACTAAAGACTGGAACCGATGCTATTTATGCATTGCCTGTGCTGCTAGAGGATAGCACAAAGATGAATGAGCTTTTTTCAATGTTTAATGCTAAAAACATTCCTTCGGCCGCTCTATTGGGAGATCAATTTGTAGAGGCAGGAGCACTAATGGGATATGAGCAAGAGAAGCACCTTAATTTGATTCCTAGGAGGATTGCTTTGAATATCATGAAGATTTTGGAAGGCACCAGGCCAGAAGAGATCTCGGTAGAGATAACCACTTATGATGAGAACCTCCTCATTAATATGGCTACGGCTCGTCAGATAAAGGTATATCCCAATTTTGAAATCATTGCGAATGCTACGCTTTTACATTTGCTCGATGAAAATACTGAGCGTGAACTGAGTCTGCAAGGCGTGATTGCTGAGGCACTGCAAACTAACCTGGATCGACAAGTGGCAGCACTAGATGTGCACATTGCAGATAAGGATATCGGCATTGCTCGGGCAGATCTCTTACCACAGGTAGATGTCACTACCGCCCTATCCATGGTAGATGACAATACCGCCCTAACATACCAAGGATTTCAGGGAGCAGCGAACTGGACAGGATCCGCCAATTTTACCCAGATCGTTTACGCAGAACCAGTTCTGGCCAACCTAGCCATTCAGAAATTATTGAAGAAAGGGGAAGAGTACGAGTTGGACCAGGTTCAGCTGGATATGATCATAGATGTTTCTGAAGCTTATCTAAACATTCTGCAAGCTCAAACGAACTTAAGCGTACAGCAGAAGAATGTGGAGGTAACCAAAGAGAACTTTAATATAGCGACCTCAAAAAATGCGATTGGTTATACGGGAGCATCGGATTTACACCGTTGGGAAGCGGAACTGGCGACTAAGAATATAGATTTGAATGCAGCAGTAGCCTCCGTACAACAAGCAAAATTCCGATTGAACCAGTTGCTTAATCGCCCCATAAACGAGCCCTTCAACGTGAAGGATGAGACCTTAGAAGACCAGATGCTTTTGATTACCGATGGACGTTTGGAGGGAGTTAACGATTACGGTAAAATCGAGAAGTTTACCAATTTTCTAGTGGACTATGCCAAAGACAAATTACCTACCCTAAGCATTATTGAAAACTCCATCAAAGTACAGGAACGATTAAGACTTTCTCGCAAGAGAGCTTTCTTTCTCCCTACAGTTTCAATGAACGGCGGAGCCAATTATTTAATTGGAAAATACAATGTGCCGGAAGTGTTTGGCAAGACAGAAAACGCGGCCACCTGGAATGTTGCCGTCGGGGTCAACTATCCCATTTTCCAAGGGAACTTGCGTCGCCAGCAATTGGATCAGGCTGATATTCAGTTAAAGCAGCTGGGCCTTACACAGAGGAATGTAGAAAATCAACTCGAGCTGGCGATTCGAGCCAACATGCAACAAATTTACGTTTCCTTTAGCCGAATGCAATTGTCACAGGAAGCGAGTATTGCTGCTGACCAGAACTTCACCATTATTCAAGATGCCTATAACCAAGGTCAAGTCAATATTACGACTTTGATTGATGCCCAGAACAACACGCTGCAAGCGGAGTTGGGGGCAACCAACGCTGTTTACACATTCATTTTAGATTTCTTAGAATTAGAGCGGTCCATCGGCTTCTTTTACTTCTTGGCCTCTCAGGAGGAGCGAAGTGATTTTTTCCAACGAGCGACTACTTTATTCATCAATAAATAACGATTTCAACATTGTAGTTCTCTGCTGAAAAATCTAGAGGATTAGCGGAACTGCCAGCTGATCCAACACCAAGATTTACTGCAGCAAACCAACTCAACCAATGAAAAAGATAAATAAACAAACCAAGATGCTACATAAACTTGCTACGCTATCTCTTGCCAGCTTAGTCTTGATCTTTAGTATGTCCAGTTGTGGAGGGGAGCGCACCGAAGAAGCCCTGCCGGAATTCATCAAACCCATTAAGTATGCCCAAGTGGTCCGGGCGGGTCAGGTCAATCGACAAACCTATGCCGGCACTGTGCAGTCGAGCAAAGAAGCACAGTTGAGTTTTAAAGTCAATGGCAACATCAATTACCTCCCTGTGAAAGTGGGTGACCGAGTCCGCAAGGGGCAGTTGATCGCTCGTATTGACGCAACAGATTACCGAGTGCAAGTTGAACAATCCAAGAGTAACCTGCTGGGCGCTGAAACACAGATTAAGAGTGCTGAAAGCCAACTATTGAGCACCAGAGCGAATTACCAACGGGTAGAGAAGTTGTATGAAAACAATAGTGTATCACTAAGCGATTTTGAACAAGCCAAATCAGCTTTAGAGACCTCAGAAGCCGCCTACGAAGCCGCAAAAGCTCAAGCTGCTGCTAGCCAACAGCAAGTACAATCCACGCAAAATCAAGTCAAGTACTCTCAGCTGGTAGCCCCATTCTCTGGTATTATTACCGCTATCAATGTAGAAGAGAATGAATTTGTAGGTGCAGGTACGCCCATTGCTATTCTAAACTCCGAAACAGACCTGGAAGTATTGGTTGGCGTGCCGGAAGTGAGTATCGCAAGTGTTAAACGTGGCCAGCAAGTCGGAATTGGATTTTCAGCTTTGAACAGCCAGCCTTTTACCGGCCGAATAACAGAGGTAGGCTTTAGTAACGCTGGGCGCTCGACTTACCCGGTCACGATACGGATTGAGAAACCCTCTGAAGCAATTCGCCCTGGTATGGCAGCGCGGGTGCAATTCGGATTTCAAGAAGAAGGGCAAGGAGGAGCGGAGCAGCTATTTGTTCCCATTGCAGCGGTTGGTCAGGATCAGGAGGGACGATTTGTCTATACTTTGCAACCAGCAGGTGAAGCCTATCAAGTGGAACGTCGGAGTATTCAAGTTGGAGATTTAGGTACAGATGGCTTTGAGGTTAAGGATGGATTAAAGGAATCCGAACTGGTAGCGACATCCGGATTGAAATCTTTGATCGTAGGTATGAAAGTAAGGTTGCTAGAAAACTAAGCTGATTCAATAATTGCGAAGTATTTGATGAGTACCTGGCAGGTATTGGAGCACTCGGGCGGAGACCGATGCATGAAGTAGAGGAAGAGAGCCTGCCGACCCATAAAAACAACAATATGAATATTACCAAATTTTCTATAGATAATTCCAGGGTGACGATCATGGTGCTTGCCGTTATCGCCATTATGGGCCTGGTGACCTACGGTTCCCTGTCGAGGAATAGTATGCCGCCCTACACCATCCGGATCGCAACTGTGGTAACGCAGTTTCCTGGAGCCTCCCCGGATCGGGTAGAGCAGCTTATTACTAAAAAAATAGAGGAGACGGTTCAAGAGCTTCCGGAGTTGGATGATGTAACCAGCGAGAGCCGGACCGGCTTGTCCGTAGTTACCGTTTCTTTGACACCGGATATTGCAAAGGAAGATTTGCAGGTGGTATGGGATCGCTTAAGACGCAAGATTGAAGGGATTCAGAAGGAGCTACCCGATGGCAGTCGGCCACCGAGGATCAACGATGATGGTTTTGGCACTGTGTATGGAATAATGTTAGGATTGGAAGGAGATGGTTTTAGCAATGCGGAAATGCGTGAGTACGCAGAAGATATCCGAGACGATCTCGTGAAAATGGACGCCGCGGCTGAGGTTGAAATTAAAGGAGAATTACCAGAGCAGATCTACGTAGAGTTTGATAATGCGCGTTTGGCTGAAATGGGACTAACGGCCTCTCGACTGCAAAGCATCCTTTCCGTGACGAATATTGTGTATTCCGGTGGGCAGGTTGGCCTGGAAAATAAGCGAATAGCCCTGGAGCCAAGTGGAAATTTTGAGTCTGTAGAGGACTTGGAAAGAACCTTGATCACCATGCCCTCTGGCAATGCTATTCCGTTGGGGGATATTGCTGACGTAACTCGAGGCTATAAATCTCCCACGGAGAAGATCGTTCGTATCAATGGAGAACCAGGTATTGCCATCGCCATCGCCTTGAAGGAGGGAGCCAACCTCATTGAATTGGGACAGTTGGTGGACGAAAAGATAGCTGGCTACAATCGTGAATTACCCGTGGGCCTTTCCGTGGCTAGGATGGCTGGCCAGGATCTATACGTAGATCAAAAAGTGAATGACTTTTTGAGCAATGTATTTCAGTCGGTGGGGATTGTTTTGGTTGTCATGCTACTTTTCCTTGGGTTCCGTACGGGTATTGTGGTGGCCAGTCTGATTCCGATGGCCATGATTATGACGCTCTGGATCATGGGCATGTTTGATATTGGTTTAAATCAGGTATCCTTGGCTGCCTTAATCATGGCCTTGGGGCTCTTAGTAGATAATGCTATCGTGGTTTCCGAGTCCATTATGGTGAAAATGGAAGAAGGCCAGACCGCCTTCAATGCCGCCATTAATGCATCCGGAGAACTGTTCACGCCCCTCTTGGTATCATCCCTCACCACTTCAGCGGCATTCTTGGCTTTCTTTCTTGCGGAAAATACCATGGGTGAAATGATGGGCCCACTCTTTTCAGTGATTACCATCACCTTGCTTTCCTCTTGGATCTTGGCCATGACCATGATCCCATTTCTTGGAGCAAGATTTATACGGGTAGAAAAGAAGGAGGCGGACAACAACAAACCGGGCATGTTTGATCGGCTTACGTCATGGTACAAAGGGATCTTATCCGGTGTATTGAGGCGTCCCTGGATTTTTACGGCGGGTATTGTGATCTTGTTTTTCGGTAGCCTTAGTCTGTTCGGAAGCATACCTTTCATTTTCTTTCCCGATAGTGATCGGAATTTGGTGACCCTCGATATGAACCTTCCACTAGGCACCAAGATCGAAGAAACTGAGCGCACGGTGAATCAAATAGAAGATTTTATCCGCGCTGAACTATTAGTAGGTGAAGGGAGAGATAAGGGAATCACGGATTGGTCTGCCTTCATTGGTGAAGGGCCTTCCTCCTACGATTTGGGATATCAACCTGGTGAGGCGAATTCTGGCTACGGGCACCTCCTATTGAATACCTCTTCCTTTACGGACAATAATCATGTGATTGAGCAACTGCAAGATTACTGCTTTGAGCAATTGCCAGATGCGGAAGTTCAAGTAGCTCCACTTTCTGGTGGTGGAGGTGGTGGAAAGGATGTTGAAATTCGGGTGTCTGGGGATTCTCCAAGGGAACTTTTCTTGATTTCTGAAGAGATCAAACAGCTGCTACTTGGCGTACCTGGAACAAGAAGCATTTCGGATAACTGGGGCCCTCAGATTAAGAAATTTGTAATCGACATTGATCAAGATAATGCCAATCGGGCGGGCTTAAGTAACCAAGACATTGCTATTTCCCTACAAACTACCTTGGATGGCTTTAACGCCGGATCATACCGAGAAGGGGATGAAAACATCCCGATCATGATGCGAACTATCGACAGTGAAAACCTAGATATCCGTGACCTGAATGGCATCAATCTATTCGCTCAAAATTCGGGATCTAATGTGCCCTTGCAGCAGGTGGCCAGTATCAATCCGCAATGGCAAAATGCCAAGATTCTAAGAAGAAATCTATTCCGAACCATCACCATTAGTTGTGATGCGATGCCTGGGTTTACGGCTTCTGAATTAACCAGCAGCATCACGCCTCTACTGCGTGAAAAAGCAGATAACTGGAAAAGTGGCTACACCTACAGTTTGGGTGGAGAATCTGAGCAAAGCGCCGAGGCTATGGGTGCCGTAATAGCAAAGTTGCCGCTGTCTGGTTTTATCATTCTACTACTTTTGATTTTACAATTCAACTCTTTCCGCAAAACAGGGATAGTCCTTTTAACGATTCCGCTCGGGATCATCGGGGTGATCTTTGGTCTATTGATGTTCCAGTCCTTCTTCGGTTTCATGGCTTTCTTGGGCGTGATTTCCTTAGCAGGGATTGTGATCAACAACGCTATTGTATTGTTAGATCGAATACAGATTGAAATAGATGATTTTAATAGAACGCCCTACGAAGCGATAGTGGAGGCTGCTCAGCAGCGATTCCGACCGATCTTGCTCACCACATTTACGACAACTTTGGGGCTAATTCCGCTATATCTGGGTGGGGGAGAAATGTGGGAACCCATGGCTATTGCTATTATGATTGGATTGCTCTTCGCTACGGTAATTACCTTACTCTTCGTCCCAGTGTTATATAAGTTACTTTTTAGAGCCAAACCGACAATCGCTGCCTAATCTAAATTACATAAACTCGCCTCCTTCGGGGCCTTCAAATAAGATTTACATGCAACAAAACAAAGATCCTAAAGAAAACCGACGATCCCTCGTCGAACAGCAGCTAAAGGTGATTCATCTGGACCTTGAACGTTTTTCCCTGAAACTTACCGGAGACAAGGTCAAGGCAGATGATCTAGTGCAAAATACCTTACTACGCATTCTTTCACAAGCAGAACGCTTTCAGCCTGGTACTAACTTTAAGGCCTGGGCCGCCACCATTATGAAGAATATCTTCATTAATGATTACCGTAAGCACCATCGTCGGTCTCAATTACTTGAGCAGGTCCGCTCCAGCCAATCGCTAGCTATCGACAATAAGGTTACCAATAACCAAGGAGATAGAGATTTGGAGTTACAAGACCTTACCTCACTTACGGATAGGTTGCCGGACGATTTTCGCATTCCATTTATGTTAGCCCATGAGGGGTATAAATATGAAGAAATTGCGAAGGAGCTTAAGACACCAGTGGGAACTATCAAAAGCCGAATTTTCTTTGCGCGTAAGCGTCTACAAAAGATGTACCGTAAGGTATACAAGGATGTTTCCTAAGGGAGGGTAGATCATAATTGGAGAATGAAGGCAGTGAGATCTTGGCTAGTCGTTAAGCCGAGTTTCTTGCGGACCCTATATCGTAAGGATTCGACACCTCGAATGGAGATGCCCATATACTCTGCAATTTCTTTGCTGCTGACATTGAGCTTCAAATAACTGCATAAGCGCAATTCTCGAGCTGAGAGATCCGGGTAATTCTCTTTGATTTTTACCAGAAAGTCATCCTTTTCCACTAATTGTTGGGTATCCAGCTGTATCTGAATTCCCTTGCTAGAGTTTTCGTATTGCTGCAGTGCCTTTTGTACTTCCTTGATATCCGCTTTCTGGTGAGCCAATTGCTCAATCTTCTTAATGAAGACCTGCTGCATCTCACCCTTCAATAGGGCTTCAGATAAGTTCAGGTTCGTGTGTTCTCTTTCCGTCTGCCATTCTTCCTGTTGGGCTTCCAAGTGCTGTATGGTGCTGCTCAAAGAGTGCTTTTCTGAACTTAATTGACGAATCAATGGTCGCTGATAGGTGCTATTGGCAAAGAAATAGAGCAATAAACCCATTAGAACGATGATTAGTGCGATTCCCCAAATAACATAGCCGGAAATGCTATAGTCCTGCATCTCAATGGTAAAATTGATGGGAGGGGATTCAGCCTCTACATCATATATATTTCTGGACTTAGCCCAAAAAGTATAATCTCCGGAGGGAAGCCCGACGAACTGGCGTTGATTGGAACTACTCCAGGGTTGCCATTCCTGATCATAGCCTTCCAGATAAGTGCTGTATTGAATGTATGGGATGGCCTCAAAAAAGGAGCTTGAGACAGTAAACTCTAACAACTCGTTTTCACGCGAAGGGATACTTATTCTTTGGCTACTGGTGATGCCAGCTCCACTCTCGAAGACCGTTTTCGACCGTAAAGGTAAATTGACTTCATTAATGAAGCAATCATGCTGTCTTGAGGCAGTGGACCGAAATGCGGTGTTGAGGATAAGCAAGCCCCGACGACTGCCGATTAGTATTAAAGATGGATCCGGGAAACTTATGCTTTCAAAGGCAGGAATCAATTGCCCTCGTAGTTTTTGAAAGGGATCTTCAGTTTGTGTGAAGCTACCATCTTCCAAAAGATCTATCATCGCTATCTCATCCGAACGATAATAGTTTTTAATGGCCAGAAAACTACCATTACCCATAGAATAGACCTTTCTGATTAAAGTCTCGGTGCCAAGAATCTTACTGAATACCGGCTCTGGCTCCATCTGGTTAGTTTCAGCATTGTACTGGAATACCCCATTTTGCGTCCCAAAAAGTACGCCATCAGCAGAAGGGATCAGATTGTTGTACAAATTGGAAGGCAAACCAGACAAAGAGTCGTATAATTCAACCTTTGAGAATCGACTAAGGTCCTGCGATAATTCCAATTGATAGATACCCTTATAACCATGAGAAATCCAGACCCTTTCTCTATCAAACAGCAATTCCCTACTTGTTTCACTAAAGCCTTCGATATCATTACGAATCTGGTATTGTCCCTCTCGGTATTCCACCACACGGACGCCCCTATAATGACCCGATAAAAGTAGGTTAGTTTGCTCCGGATGAATAGCAAAGTTCCAGTGCCCCTCTCCTCCTATAAAGGTAGCTTTGTCTCCCTCGACTTGAAATATACCATTATGGTGAGCGAGCAGAACATTGCCTTGATGTTCGATGATCTGCCAGCATGTTCCGGTTGTCTTCGGAATGAGCTTAAATTGTAGCTGCCTGGAAACCCTATTTGACCAGGGGCTAATGAATAGCCCCCTGCTAGTGCCTACATAAAGATGTTGTTCGGTTGGTAAGATCGAATATACCTCTCCCCTCAGACCATTTTTCTTATTAACAAGGGTAAATGGGCTATTAAGTTCCAAGTAGGAAACACCTTCATCCATTGCAGTCCAGATGTTTCCTTGGTGATCCTTGTATAAAGACAAGATACTATGATCCGGAAGGCCATCTTTTTCGTTGATCTTGTAGTGAATGTTCCCTTGGTAATCGGTGACGAGTAAGCCCTCATGCAAGGACCCAAAAATGAGTTGATCCTTGTTAAGGATCGTAGCCCGATTTAGGTAAATCTTCTTGAAGTAGTCTTGGTTACCAGAGTTCCATGGCCTTATGCTCCCTTCTTCAAAAATCAATACACCAGATTTATCTGTTCCGAGCAAATAAGTGCCAGGACGGATGGATTGAATAAATTCCACATGTAGATTGGAATAATCCTGATAATCCGAAATCTGGGTAAGCTTATCATCCTCGTATCCAAAGATACCGGCCCCATTTGCTGCAAATACGATCTCATCTCTACCTGAGGTCCAAGCTCTGAAAGGAATGCCTCTTCCTAGAACGGATATAGATGGGGCAGCTTCGTCATAGATCATGATACCTTGATCGGTTAGGAAGAATACCCGTTCCTGATAACTACAGATGGCACGGACATCATTGAAGTTGAAAAGAGAGTCTTGAATCAGATCATTGAGAAGATGATACCGTAGTTGCCCTCTACTATTTCTATCGAAATATCCAATCTCGGAGGTTCCGCCGATGTAAATTCTTTCACCCGCCAATGCAAAGGAACGTAGCTCACTTTGGTTTAAGGGCTGCCCAATACGTTGCCAATCATAGCCATTGAATTCCACCAGACCATAATTATTAGCAAAATACATCTTACCGTCTTCCCCTTGGCCAATATCCCAGTTCTTTCCAGCAATGGAGTAAAACTCACTAGCGTAGTTAGTGATAAAGGGGCTGCCTAAAGGTGTTGCAGGGGCGTTTTGCCCAAGTAAAAGCTGGAAAAAGATAAGGCAAATGCCGGTTATGCTAGCTTTCAAGGCTGAAGTACGGAAGGTCCAAATCATGATTGAGTCTTGCCCTTAAGTCCCTCTAAGATAGTAAAAAATAGCAGTTTGCGTACTAAAAGCGTAGTATGCGAGTAAGGGTGGTGTAATATATAATTTCAAAGTTATTAGCCTGTGCCATACTTTTGTATTGTTTGGAGGGTTGAAATAGTATTTTATTTGTTATCTAAGTCAAATTATTGATAATAATGGAAGAGACGACAATTTTTGATACGCAGCAAAATATTACTATTGGACAGGAAGAATATTTTAAAGGTATAGGGCGAATCGCTTATGAAGGGCCAAAATCGCGGAATCCATTTGCCTTTAAATGGTATGATGCGGAACGCCAAGTGGCGGGGAAAAGCATGAAGGAACACTTACGCTTCGCTGCAGCCTATTGGCACACTTTCTGTGGAACAGGGGGAGATCCATTTGGTCTTGCTACTAAGCAATTCCCCTGGATGAATGCAGGAGATGCTTTACAACAAGCCAAAGATAAAATGGACGCCGCTTTCGAATTCATGACTAAGCTGGGTGTTCCGTTCTACTGTTTTCATGATTTTGATTTAATAGATGAAGGGGATTCTTTAGAAGCCTCGAGAATGAGACTGGAAGCGATCACAGACTATGCTTTGGTCAAGCAAAGAGAGAGTGGAGTGCAATTGCTTTGGGGGACCGCGAACCTATTCTCACATCCTCGATACATGAATGGCGCTGCCACTAATCCTGACCTAGCCGTTGTAGCCTATGCTGCCAATCAGGTGAAGAATGCAATAGATGCCACGATTAAGCTAGATGGATTGAATTATGTGTTCTGGGGAGGGCGCGAAGGATATTTATCTCTTTTGAACACAGATATGCAAAAAGAAATTGATCATCTGGCTCAGTTTCTGACGATGGCTAGGGATTATGCCAGAGCCCAAGGTTTTACGGGTACCTTCTTTATTGAACCCAAACCCGCTGAACCGACAAAGCATCAATACGATTTTGACGCGGCTACTGTTTTCGGGTTCTTACAGAAGTATGATCTACTGGACGACTTCAAACTAAACCTTGAAGTGAATCATGCCACCTTAGCACAACATACTTTCCAACACGAACTTCAGGTAGCAGCAGATGCCAATCTACTGGGAAGTATCGATGCCAATCGTGGAGATTATCAGAATGGTTGGGACACGGACCAATTTCCGAATGATCTCAATGAATTGGCAGAAGCTATGCTAGTGATCCTCCAAGCAGGAGGCTTGTCCGGTGGCGGGATCAACTTCGATGCAAAAACTAGACGTAATTCCACGGACCTTGAAGATATCTTTTATGCTCATATTGGTGGCATGGATGCCTTTGCCCGAGCGCTTTTAATTGCCAACGATATTCTAAATGAATCAGATTATCTGGCTTTGAGAAAGGAAAGATATGAATCATTTGATTCTGCCGAAGGAAGAGCATTTGAAGCGGGACAGCTTGGCTTGCCAGAGCTTGCCGAATTGGCTTGGCAAAACGGAGAACCACAGCCTAAAAGTGGTAAGCAGGAACTGTTTGAAAATATCATCAATCAATATATCTAATGTACAAAGAGTAGGCTTTGCCTTACTTTGTCAAACTAGAATTGTAACATAATACGGATCTGATCAGACCATGAAACGCCGAGATTGGGTCTTTCTTGGACCTACTAAATTAAATCATTAAACCAGGGCGTGGATCAGAAGGAAATGTCAAATGCTCATTGCTTTCGGTCTTAGCCAGGAATAAACACAAACCCACTTTTCACAAGGATTTCTAGCAAGTAGGCTGGCAGTTATTGTCTCCCTACTTAAGGATAATTTCGATTGATCCTTATGCTCACTACTAAAGCAATCCCTCGCTTTGGGTTGGATATCTATGCCCGCTGCAGAGGATTTACAACAATCAAATTCTTTTCAACAATGAAGCTTTTGTACAACAAAATTATGGAAAGGTTTCATCGGTTAATGCCGACGGGCTTGAGCTTGCTTTGCATGCTTCTGTTCACGGCTGCGGTATCTGCCCAATCCCTTACGGTTTCGGGTACCGTTGCTGATGATGGTGGCCTTGGACTTCCCGGTGTGAATATTCTGGTAAAAGGTACCAGCACGGGCACCGCTACTGATTTGGATGGAAACTACTCCGTAGACACTGAATATGGAGCTGTACTCGTGTTTTCCTACACAGGTTATGCGGCTCAAGAACTTACGGTAAGTGGTGCCAGCCTAAATGTTAGGCTTACCACCGACGTGAAACTACTAGGAGAGGTCGTGGTTTTGGGGTATGGACAGACACAAAACAAAAGATCTACCACAACTGCGGTAGCCAATATTTCTTCCAAGCAAATCACAGAACTGAGGACTGCTCGTCCTGAGACTGCACTGCAAGGGAGTGCGCCAGGGGTAGTAGTGACTCAAACCTCCGGCTCTCCCGGAGCTCCCCTAACAGTACGAATGCGTGGTGTTGGATCTCCAAACTCGGCCACACCTTTGTATTTGGTAAATGGTGTACAAGTGCCGAATCTGGAATACCTAAATTCCGATGACATAGAGAATATTACCCTGCTGAAAGATGCAGCCTCAGCTGCGATCTATGGTTCTAGGGGAGGAAATGGTGTGGTATTAGTACAGACTAAGAAGGGAGACCGAATCCAGGATAGAGCCCGAGTGAATCTTAGTGGTTACTATGGAATGCAGAACCTGGCATTCAAGCCAGCATTAATGGACAAGAATGAGTACATTGATTATTACAACAACTCTGTACAAAATTTCGATGTACCAACTGGCTTCAGGGGTGCTTTCTCCGAGCAGGAGCGATCTGCACTGCCCAACACGGACTGGTATGATGTCATTTTTGATGACAATGTGCCGATGAGTAATTTGCATCTATCTATATCTGATGGTGGTCCAAGAACAGACTACAGCATCGGAGCTGGTGTATTCAACCAGGACGGACTTGTGGGTGGCGAGCTGGACAAGTCTAATTATGAGCGCCGCAATGTACGCGGAACCATCAATACAGATTTAACTGAAAAGTTGCAGCTTAGCGTTTCTGCTGATTACACGCAGATTACCCGCAACTTCCTGGTTGAAAACAGCGGTGGTACAGGTACAGCTTTGATGAACTACATCACAGCGATTCCCTCCATTTATCCCGCCCGGGCAGAAAATGGTGAGCTGTTCAACATGGGAAGACAAAGCCCTAATCCGGAAATTAATGGAGTACCCTTAAATGTATTAGGAGCTGTTACTAATCCTTTGTGGAGTATCGACATCACGAATAATGAAGCGGTTCAGAATGTAACCTTACTATCCGGCGTTCTTTCTTATCAACCGGTGAGAAATCTGAATCTAAGGGCTTCTTATTCTTTCTATGATCTGAGCGCCTTGAACCGTTCTTTTACGCCATTTATCAACTATCCAGAACAGACATTTACGACTTCTGGTAATGTCTCCTATACGGAAGCACCGACAGATGTTGAGAATACGCAATACAACCTGACTGCCGAATACACCTTCGATAACATCGGTGATGGGCAGACCTTGACTATTCTGGGCGGAACCGAGGTCATTGAAACTTACGCTAACCTTGGTGGAAATATCTCCAATGCTAGCAGTTATCTGGTGAATGACTTTGAGTCCGTAAACTTTGCCCTGGCAAGTGATAATTCTACTGCTATTGTTACTCCTGGGCTTGAATCTGAAATCGGATTACTCTCCTTCTTTGGACGTGTAAACTATAACTATAAGGATAGATATCTAATCGGAGCTTCCTTGCGAAATGATCAGTCTTCCAACTTTGGGCAAAACAATCGCTCGGGCCTATTCCCATCTGTATCTGCGGGTTGGTTAATCTCAGAAGAAGGTTTCTTTAATAGTGACGCAGTTGATCTCCTGAAGCTACGCGCTAGCTGGGGCATTAATGGTAGTGATGGAGCCACGCCCTACAGCTTCTTGGCGACGGTATCCACCACAGCACAGTACTCCGGTAGTACTGGGATTACCCAGACTGGGTTGGCTAATCCCGATCTTAAGTGGGAAGAACTACAGCAAACCAATATCGGTCTGGATATCAATATGTTTAAAGGAGCGCTGGGGGTAACGATCGATTACTACAACAAAGAGACCTCCGATATCCTACTTCGCGCCAATACGCCTTTGAGTACGGGCCTAAATCCTTCCTTTGTCAATGTAGGAACCGTTAAGAACGAAGGTGTGGAATTGTTACTTTCCTATCGACAATTTGTGAACAAGGACTTTAGCTGGAACGCTTTGTTTGGTGTTGGATACAACAAAAATGAAATCACCAGTTTAGGTGACAATGGTCAAGCCCTCCAAGGAGGCTTCACCGGACAGTTGTATGCCGATCCGATTACCTTGACTGCCCTTGGCCAACCGATTTCTAGTTTCTATGGCTATGTAGTGGAGGGAATTGATGCGCAAGGAAATATGGTCTTTGCCGATCTAGACGGGAGTGGTAATGATAAAACAACGCCAAACGAAGAAGATAAAACTTTCATTGGCCAACCTTTACCAGACTATACCTTCGGGTTGAACCTAGGAATGCAATACAAAGGCTTTGACTTGAATGCCTACTTCTATGGTTCGCAAGGAAACGACATCTTCGACGCTACGATTCGCTATGATGCCATTGGCTCGAATCGTCCTAGTGCCTATTCTGAAGCAGGAGCACCGCCTAATCTTTTCGCGGCTGGTTCAAGTGGGGAACAGTTGGTGTCTGATTTCCACGTTAAGGACGGTTCTTTTGTGAAACTGAAGAACTTGTCTTTGGGCTACAATTTCGGAGCTGGTGTTTTAGAAAAAATCGGTGCGCGAAACATCCGCGTATACGTGGCTGGACAAAACCTTTTCATTTGGACGAAGTATACTGGTGCTGATCCTGAGATTGGAGAAAACGCTCTGAATAGCAACCTAGACTTGGGAATTGACCGAGGGTACTATCCTCAGCCACGAAGCTTAATCTTCGGATTCCAATTAGGCTTCTAAGTTCGACGCTTTAAATCATCAGTATGAGGATATAATTAGGCTAAAGTATTTGACCAAGGGAGTTTTCAACCTAGGCAAGGCGCAAAAACCGCGGCCCTGTCTGGCCGCCAGGCAAGATAGCCATAGCTAACCAAGGATTTTTGCAACGTAGTATAGGTTGAAAAATGCCCGTCATATCTTCTAGGAAAATTGTGTCCTCATACTTAAATTCTAATAAGTGAGATAGAAGGGGAGAAGGAAGAGCGTGCAGGAAAATGATCCCCTTTTTACTCATTTAATAAATCATAAGAGTAATGAATCGCGAAAGCATTAAAATATTCCGTATTTGGTCCTTAGTTTTACTTTTAGCTGGGGTGACCTTCACCAGCTGTGATCGGGATGAATTATTGGAAAAGAATCCCATCTCGTCCATTTCGAATGAAACAGCTTTTGAATCTGAGGCAAGCGTAATATCTGCCTTGAATGCTGCCTACGATCCTTTCCAGTGGCAGTTCAATAACAATGCACATAGTTTCCCGCAGATGTTTCAGTCCATCCGAGCAGATGATCATCACTCACAACAAGCTGCCTTCTGGGCTGCAGGTCTACTATACGATGACTTCCCGATCCTACCTAACAATCAAAATGTAGCATCGGTATGGGCAAAATGGTATAAGGCTATCGCCAGAGCTAACTTCGCAATCCTAACCGCTGAGGACTTCTCTTTCACCACTACTGGTTTACAGGAAAGAATCATTGCGGAAGCAAAATTCATCCGCGGCTTTGCCTACTTCGAGCTGGTGCGCCTATTTGGCGGTGTTCCATTGATTACGCAAGCTATAACTAGCACTGACGATGACATTTTCTTGCCAAGAGCTTCTGAGGCTGATGTATATGCGCAGATTGAAGCAGATCTTGGGGCGGCAGTAACAGCACTGCCCAGTAAAGGACAGACTGATAATTTCAGAGCAACTTCTGGAGCTGCTGCTGCACTTTTGGCCAAGGTTCACTTGTACCAAGGAGAATACTCGGAAACGATCAAGTATACTGAACAAGTGATCAATAGTGGTTTGTACCAGTTGGAAGAAAACTATGCAGACAACTTCAAACTCAACAATGAGTTTGGCAAAGAATCCATTTTTGAGATCAACTATGTAGATGGATTGGTGGGAACCAACTTCGAACGCAATGAAGCGCAAGAGGGATCAGGTTCTTGGCAGTTCATGTTCATGTGGGCCGCTGGAAAATGGCTGTCCTGGGGTAATATGATCCCTCGTCAATCACTGATTGCCCTCTACGATGACAATGATCAGCGTAAAGCCGCTACTTTTTTACAACCAGGCGATGTCGTGAATTCTCCAGGCTTGGAAGCAATTGGTTGGGACCCGATCCGGAATCCCGGTTTTGCTGTAGGCTCTCAAGCTATGAATAAGAAGTTCTTTCTTACTTATGAAGAATTGGATCAACTACTAAACGTTCAGCAGAGTCCATTAAATGAAAAGGTACTCCGTTATTCTGATGTGCTCCTGATGCACGCAGAAGCCTCTATTATGGGCGGCGGCGGCGATGGCCAAGCTTCTCTTGATGCTGTAACCCAAAGAGCTTTCGGTGGTACGGTAGCTTACACCTTGGAAAACATCAAGCTAGAACGTCGAAAAGAATTTGCCACAGAAGGTTGGAACCGTTTTACCGATCTAAAGCGATGGGGAGATCTAGCGGATGCTATGAGTAAGGTAGGAAAGAACTTTGTGGCTGGCCGGGATGAATACCTACCTATTCCACAATCTGAGATCAACTTGGTAGGGGAAAACATCCTGGACCAAAATCCGGGATACTAATCAATTCTAAAATTATAAGAAGCTGAAGTATGGAAAAGGGGAAACTAAGCTTACAGCCCATGTTGAGAACTGGTTTTCCCTTCTACCTCATTTTTTCAGCGGTAAACTATCATAAAATGGAAAAGAAATTTTCTTTCAGTGCTATACTATTATTAGGCTTTGGTCTACTGCTAAGCATCAGTTCCTGCGTTAAAGAAACGGATGTGACTTTGGCTTTGGTGGAATCTCACCATGATGGGATTCAGAATCTAGATGAGGAAGGCGTTGATTGTGGAGGGTCAAGCGGCGTGGTTTGCCCTTCTTGCTTTGATGGGATTCAGAATCAAGATGAAGAGGGAGTAGACTGTGGTGGAATTTGTGGCTTTGCATGTCCTGAAGCAACGCCTAGGGCAGACGATTTAGCCAATTCTTCATTACCTTTTTATCATACTTTCGAAACTGATTTTTCACATAAGAATTTGCCTGAAATCGAAGGTAATTCCGTGACTGTGGATTATGCCTTTGCTGATCCTGCAGGAGGGGAAGATTTGGTTACTCGGTACAACCGTCCTGAGGGCTTAGTTGCGGATGGATTTTCGGATTATAAATTCCAAAGATTCGATGCACCAATTGACTTCAGTGAGTACAACAAATTTGAGTTGTCGGTATTCATCCCATCATCCACTCCATTTGATGGCCCTTTCACCCCCACAGCTGAAATCATTCTTTTTGATTCTAACAATCCAGAATTTTGGAATACTTGGACCGTTTTATCTTATACCATTCCAGCTGACCAGTTTGATACTTGGGTGACGGCTCGCTTTGATGGTGGAGATGCATTAGCGAATGCTGCGATCTATGATCAAATTGCTATTCGTATCGGTGGATCTAATCATCAGAATCCAGCTACCTTCTATATCAGAGACTTTTTACCCTCTAACTCTTTTGTGCAGGAGGGGACACCAAGATTTGATGAGTTGAGTGCTGGGAATTTACCTTTCTTTCACACCTTCGAGGCGGCGACTTCAGGTTTGAAGTTGGAGGGAGCAGGGAATAATTCTGTGGCCATGTTCTACGGGCAAAGTGATCCAGCAGGCAGTACCCAAGGGGTAGGACGCTATGTGCGCCCGGAAGGCCCAGTTTCTGACGGATTTTCTGACTTCAAGTTTGCTACTTTTGATGAGCCCATTGACTTCTCCGAATTTCACCGCTTTGCGATCGATGTATATATACCATCTGACCAAAACTATGAAGGGAATTTCAGGTCATTGGCAGAGGTACTATTTCTAGATTCAAGTAACCCTGAATTCTGGACCACTTGGACGGTGCTAGAGCAGGAGATTACTGCTGACCAATTCGATACTTGGGTCACTGTGACATTTGAAGGGGGAGAAAATCTGGCTGCTGCCAGCATATATGACCAGATTGCGCTCCGTATTGGCGGGTTTGGCCATGAGGTTGGTGCCACCTTCTATGTAAGGGATTTCAGACCTGTTAGTGAATAGAATAATCCATAAACAGATTATAAGATTTTGTTTAGTCGCGATAAATCAATTGTATTCAATTCAGATGTTTCCCCTCAATCAAGGGGAAACATCCTTTGGATTCTTAGTCTATTTCTAACATTTACAGTAGTATTGGGATGTGCCTCCTGCCAAAAAGAGGAACCATCCATTGAACAAGAAATCACCTGTTCGGATGGAATCAAAAATGGATTAGAAGAAGGCGTCGATTGCGGTGGCAACTGCCCAAATTGTGAGACTGAGATACAAGTTCCTGGTGGAGGATATGTTTCTGCGAATGCCTATCCTGGATACGAACTAGTATGGTCCGACGAATTTGAAGGGAGCAACTTGGTGACGGACAACTGGAGCTTCCATCTGGGGGACGGCTGCCCAAATCTTTGTGGTTGGGGAAATAATGAACAACAAACCTACACAGGGGCACCAGAGAACATTAAGGTGGACCAAGGCTATTTGTTTATCACTGCTCTGGAGGAAAACCTAAATGGTAAGAACTATAGCTCCTCCAGGATACATACGGATGGGAAATTTGAATTTCGCTACGGACGCATAGATATTCGAGCGGCAATGCCTTCAGCCACGGGGACCTGGGTAGCCCTTTGGTTGCTAAATCACGAATATCAAGTACAAGATCCAGCGAAATTCTGGCCTAGCGGAGGGGAGATAGACATCATGGAGTATCTCGGTGAAGAAGAACGCAAGATCTTTGGAACAGCACATTTCGGTACAGATTTTCCCGCTAATCACCGATTTGTGTCGGGATATCATACTACACAGCAGCATCCGTTTGATAAAGCCTTTTATGTCTTTTCCATTATCTGGGAAAAGGATCGGATACAGTGGCTGATCAATGATGAAGTTTACCATGAGGTCACACCCAGTACTACGGCACAATTTGGACAACCCTATCCTTTCAATGACCACTTTTACCTAATCATGAATCTGTCGGTAGGGGGAAATCTCCCAGTGGCACCTATAGCCTCGGAATTCCCTAGCACCTTGATCATCGATTACATTCGCGTATTTCAATAGACAAGCACATGACTATCAAATGGGGCATCATCGGATTGGGGAACATCGCCCATCAGTTTATTCAGGACTTGCAGTTGGTGAAAAATACAGCTTGTCATGCCGTTGCTTCTAGGACCGTCGATAAGGCGAGAGACTTTGCCAACAAGTATGAGGTTCCGAAGGCATATGGAAGTTATGCGGAACTATTAGCAGATCCACAAGTGGATATTGTTTATATCGCCACGCCTCATAACTTTCATTTCGAGCATACAATAAACGCTCTACGTGCAGGCAAACACGTGCTGTGCGAAAAACCTTTTGCCGTGAATGCGAAGCAAGTACGGGAAATGATCGCAACTGCAGTTAAGCAGCGACGATTTCTGATGGAGGCCTTTTGGACCCGTTTTAATCCAAGTTTTGAATATTGTCTGGAATTGGTAGAAAATGGAGCACTGGGCGTAGTGAACTATATCAACGCTGATTTTACCTTCTTTAGGAATGATCCACCAGAGAGCAGGATGCTAAATATGGATTATGCTGGCGGTTCCCTCTTGGAGTTGGGTGTTTACCCCTTATTCTTGGCGTACATGCTACTTGGAAAACCGACTGAAGTTAAGGCCGTAGCCCACTTCCATGAAACGGGGGCCGATCTGCAGGTAGGGATACTGCTAAAGTCGGAGCAAGGAATAGCCAATCTATTTTCAGGTTTCCAATCTCAATCGGATATGGTGGCGAAGATATATGGAACGAAGGGCAGAATGTACTTGCAGCCGTATTGGCACGAAACGCAAGGCTACGAACTTGTAATTGGGAATGATGGGGTGTATAAAACTGAAAAGGCGCAGCTGCCCACTAGAGGAAAAGGCTTTACCTATGAGATAGAGGAATGTTTGCAGTGTATTCGGGCAGACCAATTGGAAAGCTCCAAATGGTCCCACCAAAATAGCTTGGAACTGACCAGCCTGACGGATACGGTTAGAGAACAGATAGGACTGAAATATCCGTTTGAATAAATGTGCAATTGGTGATTGCATGTAGCCGATGAAAATCTCATTTCCTGCCTGAAGTGGGGTAGGTATTAGCATAGAAGGGGCGGCTTTCGCTCGAAGGTACTCCCCAAAAGTTGAAGAAGGACTAAGGTCCCATTCACCCAATTTTTTTTACAGAGTAACATGCCTAAACGGTCGCCCTGGAAGATCCGGGGTTGGCCACTCTGGCTACCAATTGTATAACAACATGAAAAGGATCAATTTTATCTTAATTGGATTAGTAGCTTCCGTTCTCTTATTCGGCATAAGTAGCTGCACCCAAGGGAACGCTAGTTCTACTATAGAAGCTGAATCTATGGACCAAAGCGCAGTACCTGCTACCCTCGCTAAATTTGAACCCAAAGAAGAAAAAGTCTTGGTCTTTGCTGGGCAAGACTTGGAATCCATAGGAGGTTTACCCGAATATAACAACGGATATGCAGATCATTTTCCGATTCCCGCAGGGGTGACGCTTTACACTGGAATCGGACCTAATGATGGTTCATTTGGAGGAAAAAATAAAACCGGACTTCAAGGTATTTACGAAACCATGGATTCTGGCAATGGCCCAAGCAATATGAAGCTGCTCATGGAGACAGAACTTTTTCGGCACTCCATGCTTGCCATCGGACTTTCCATGGTCAACAATGAAAAGAAGGTAGCTGCGGGAGAACTGGATGAGAACATCAAGAAATTGGGAGTTTTTTTATTAAGCTTAGGGGAACGTCCAGTCTTTTTGCGAATTGGTTATGAATTTGATGGGCATCCTTGGAATCACTACGACAAGGAGAGTTGGAAAACCGCCTACAAACGGATCAAGGATCAGCTAGATAGTATGGGGGTAAAGAACACTGCTTACGTTTGGCAGTCCGTGGGGTGGGTGTCGGATCCTTATGAGTTGGAGGAATGGTATCCTGGTGATGCGTATGTAGATTGGTGTGCCTTCTCTTTTTTTGATCGCTGGAGAGAAGTTCAGATGCTGGATTTTGCAAGGCGAAAAGGTAAGCCGGTCTTCATTGCCGAAGCTTCTGCGACCATTTCTAGCCCTACCTCTAAGTTTGATGGAAAGACGAAGGAAACGCTCCTAGGCAACCCGCAACAGGCGGCGGAAGCCTGGGAGAAGTGGTTTGTTCCTTTTTTCGATATGATTGAAAACAATAGAGATGTGATTAAGGCCATCCACTACATTAATTGCAACTGGAAGGTGCGTCCTATGTGGTTTGAGAACCCAACTTTTCAGGATGTGGATGCACGAATACAGGAAAGCCCTGAAATTATGACCAAGTGGAAAGAGAAAATGAACAATGATCTATACCTTAATGCCTCAGTGGACTTGATGGATCATATACTTAAAACCACCGACAACTAATTTTACTACCATGGATGTAAAGAAATACGCGGAGGAGTTCTGGGAAAAAGGCTTCCTTCATTTGCCTGGTTTTTTTGATGCCAATATGATGGATACCCTCAATACCCTCATATTGAAACATTATGGTATGAAACCTGCTTGGGAACATACCAATGAGTTTATTGCCAAATCTGCGACTGAAGTTGTGCCGTGGTTTCCTTTTAGAGAAGGCAACAATGTCTTTGAGGTCATCGAACAGGATCGGCGTTTATTGAATCTAACAAAAGCCATACTCGGAGACGGATGGGAGAAACTCTATTTTATGGCGATGTTTTCGAAGAAAGGTACCAGAGGACAGGCTTGGCACCAGGATTGCCCTCCTGAGGATCAACAGCAGTTTAACCTAAATCGACTGTTTTATACCCATGATATCACGGAGGAAACAGGGGGACAGACTATCGTATTTCCAGCTACGCACCGAGGTGGAGCGATACCAAGTGGACACCCACATGAGGATCTAGAAGGGCAGGTTGTGCTAAGCCCTAAGCGGGGGGATTTGATCATCTTACATGGTCATCTTTGGCACCGTGTTTTGCCTGTTCAAGGAGAATACCGAATCTCTGCGAACTCCAGGGCCATACCAAAAGATACACCTGAGGATATTACCGATATAGCGGTCTACCGTAATATGCGATACAAGTTTTCCACGAAGGAGGTGATCGAAGAACGGTAGAGCGCTCTAGATTACCTATATTTGAGAGATTCCCTGCCGAGAGGAGTAGGGGAGTTTTTCAATAATATGTATGAAACAGTAAACACAAGATGAAAGACAGACGAAACCAGATTTGGATTGCAGCACTTGTATCTCTTGGAGGATTTCTCTTCGGCTTTGATGCTTCCGTAATTTCAGGTGTAACCAAGTATATCAAACCAGAATTCGCTTTAAGTGACTTCGAGTTAGGCTGGGTAGTTAGTTCTCCGACTTTCTCCGCCATGTTTGCCATGTTAGTGGCAGGTACGATCAGTGACCGCGTTGGTCGGAAGAAGGTGCTAATTGTGGTTGCCTTTCTTTATGCCATTTCCGCCATATGGTCTGCCATGGCTGGTGGTTTTGCATCATTGGTGATGGCGCGCATGATCGGTGGCTTAGCATTCGGAGCAGCTTTGGTTTTGGCTCCCATCTATATCGCTGAGATCTCCTTGGCAGACAACCGAGGGAAAATGGTCTCCATTCAACAGTTGAACATTGTTGTTGGGTTTTCTGCAGCTTATTTCAGTAACTATTATCTACAAGGACTAGTGGGTACTGGTGGAGATATTACAGAACAGACCGTTTGGCGATGGATGTTAGGAATTGAATTTGCGCCAGCGATCGTTTATTTCATAGCCTTATTTTTCGTGCCGCGAAGTCCAAGGTGGCTCTTGGTACAGAACCGGGAAGAAGAAGGACGAGAAGTTTTGGCCAATCTGCATGGTAAAGAGCAGATGGAGCTAGAGTACCAACAGATCAAGGAAAGCATAGAGGAGACCAGCACCACACGTAAGGCCTCACTTAGTAGTCTACTGCATCCTTCCTTAAGGTTTGTGATACTTATAGGTTTGACGGTTGGTATCTTACAGCAGATCACTGGAGTGAATGCGATATATTTTTACGCAACCACCATCTTTGAACAGTCAGGCGTTGGGCAGAATGCTGCTTTTGCGCAAGCGGTCTGGGTCGGTATTATTAACGTCGTATTCACTTTAGTAGCGATGAGTTTGATTGACCGGATGGGGAGAAAGCCACTCCTTCTCATTGGAATCTTTGGCATTGCCGCCAGTATGTTCTTGACTAGTTACGGTTTCAAGCAAGCCACCTACCAATTGACTAGTGATGATGTATTCAAGATTGAAGGTTTGGAAGAAGAACAGCTGGGCGGAGTTGTCGGTCAACTGTATTCAGATGATGTCAGCTTTAAAAACGCCATGAAGGGAGCCCTCGGAGAGGTGGAGTTTTCCAAATTAGAAGGAAATATCGTGAAAGAAGCGATTCAAATGAATCCCATTCTAATACTAATAGGAATTCTGGGTTTTGTAGCGTCTTTTGCCATCTCCTTAGGACCAGTTATGTGGGTGATGCTGTCAGAGCTCTTTCCCAACTGGATTCGAGGCCTGGCCATTTCTGTGATCGGTTTCATCAATTCTGCCACTAGTTGGCTGGTACAATTTATTTTCCCCTGGGAATTGGCAAACCTGGGCAATGCCTTTACCTACTTGATTTATGGGCTATTTGCTATTGTAGGCTTTGTGATCCTGTATAGGATATTGCCAGAAACCAAAGGGAAGTCTTTAGAACAGATAGAAAAAGAATTGGTTAGATGAATTTGATTAAAAACCCCATCCTAAGGGGCTTTAATCCGGACCCATCTATCATTAGGGTGGGGGAGGATTACTATATAGCTACCTCAACATTTGAATGGTTTCCCGGGGTGCAAATCCATCACTCCAGAGACCTTGTCAACTGGGAGTTGGTGGCCCATCCTTTACGCCGGACCACACAGCTGGACATGCTAGGCAACCCTGATTCCTGTGGCGTTTGGGCACCTTGTTTATCCTATTATGAGGGTACCTTCTACTTGGTGTATTCTAATGTCCGTTCCTTTGATGGTATCTGGAAGGATACACCCAACTTTCTGGTGACGACTCAAGATATTTTGGGAGATTGGTCAGATCCAATCTTTTTGAGTTCCAGTGGATTTGATGGCTCTCTATTTCATGATGACGATGGCCGGAAATGGTTCACTAGTATGTGGTGTGATCATCGCAAAGGCAAGTTCTTTGGGGGAACCTTATTGCAAGAGTACGACCCAGTGCAACAAAAGGTCGTGGGCAAGGCGGTGCAAATTTTTCCCGGTTCGGAATTAGGCATTACGGAGGCACCGCATATATATAAACGGAATGGATATTATTATCTGATTACGGCAGAAGGAGGTACAGAGTATGGTCATGCCGTCAGTTTGGCTCGTTCCAAAAAAATTGAAGGCCCTTATGAGCTGCATCCGAGCAATCCTGTGATTAGTGTTCGTGAAGATCCAAGTGCCCCGCTACAGAAGTGTGGGCATGCTGACTTGGTGGAGACCCCAAATGGGGAATGGTATGCGGTCTTTCTGGTCGGTCGACCACTTACCCAGCGTGGGAGATGTGTTTTAGGGCGGGAGACCGCCATTGAACAAGTAGAGTGGAGAGAAGATAACTGGCTGTACCTGAAACAAGGTGTAGCCGTGCCACGCCTGGAGGTTCCCGCTCCAGCAGGAGTAGAACTGCAGCCTGCTGCTGCGTTCCCAGCCCGGACTACCTTTAATGATTCAAGCTTAGATCGACATTTCCAGAGCCTACGCGTTCCTGTAGAGGGTAGTTGGCTTTCATTAACGGATCGGCCCGGTTACTTGCGTCTCTACGGTCGAGAATCATTAAGCTCCTTTCATCGACAAAGCTTGGTAGCTAGAAGAGTTCAACATTTTCAAGCAGAAGTCTCAGCTTGTCTAGATTTTCAACCTACTCATTTTCAGGAGATGGCTGGATTGGTAGCCTATTACAATACCTCGCATTGGGTCTACCTTCATCTATCTGGAGGAGAGGATGCGAATCACCGGTATCTACAGCTGATTTACTGTGATAATTTTGATATGCAGGAAAAATTGGCAGAACCCGTACTGATTCCCAAGTCTGGAGAAGTGTATCTACGTTTCACCTTTGATTATGGAGCCCTAGAAGCCTCTTATGCCTTGGAGGAGAATCAATGGATGCCGGTTGGTCCTGTCTTGGATGGTACCATCCTAGCAGATGACTATGTCAGAGGTACAGATCGTTATCGACCTGCCTTTACAGGAACATTTGTCGGGATGTGCTGTCAGGATTTGAGTGGACACCGGAAAGCTGCTGATTTTAAATGGTACGAATACGTAGAAAAATAAAATACCTCTCAGATAGACTTTGTGGCTAGGACAGCTTGTCCGAGCTGTGCTATATCAATGGTAATGGTGAGCGCAGTGCCCAGAAGCATCGGAGAACCAAATAAGAAAAACATGAGAACGCTTTTGTATGGCTTAGGGCTTATTGCCCTCCAGGCCTGTGCGCCTAATGCTTCTGACGAAGCTAACCCACCAAACGATGCTAACGCACAAGAACCCACTTCAACACTTGCCAAATTCGAACCTGAAGATGGCAAATGCATCCTTTTTGTAGGTCAAGAATTAGCAGCTATCGGTGGTTTGGAGGAATTTAACGATGGATACTTGGATCATTTTGAACGTCCGGGTGGATTTACTATGTATACAAAGATCCGACCTGGGGATGAGGAGTTTGGCTTTACCTATGATGGCCTAGCTGGAGTCTTCACAACGGATGACTGGGGTGATGGGCCTAGTAATATGTCTAGACAGATCGCTGATCCAGATTTTGAACATATGGCCTTAGCCATTGGCTTGGAGCTTGTCAATCATGAAGCCAAAGTTGCCGATGGAACCCATGATAGTTTAGTCATAGCACTTGGGGAGTGGATCAAGAGTTTGGGGCAAAGACCTGTCTTTTTGCGAATTGGCTATGAATTTGGAGGGGCCTGGAATCACTATGACCGTAAACAGTATGTAGACGCCTTTAAACGAATCCATCATCTGTATGATAGCCTGGAAGTTGAAAATGTGGCCTATGTGTGGCAGTCGCATGGGTGGGGAATGGATCAAAACGTTTTAGAGAGCTGGTATCCGGGGGATGAGTATGTGGACTGGTGTGGTTATTCCTTCTTTTCCCGTTTTGATGAAGTAGAAATGATTGAGTTTGCTCGTAAGAGAGGAAAACCCGTATTTATTGCCGAAGCCACCGCCACCATATCGACAGAGACGGTCAAGACAAATGGTAAGACGAAGGAAACGATTCTCTCCAATTCAAACCAGGCCACGGAAGCATGGGATCAGTGGTTTGAACCCTTCTTCCAGACGATTGAAGAAAATGAAGATGTCGTAAAGGCTGTTAGTTATATTAATTGTCACTGGAAGGCCAATCGAATGTGGTTTGATAATCCCACCTTCCAAAATGTCGATGCTCGACTACAGACGAGCGAAATGATCAGCGCCAAATGGAAAAGTAAAGTATCCGATCCGCGATACATACACGCTTCCCCTGAGCTATACTCTCGCTTGTGGAGAACTGCTCCATAGCTTGAATTAAGATTGCACTTAGTTTATCGTGCCCGTCAGGAAGTTTGCGACTATACCTTTTCACGATCAGCAATCTCCCTGAAATTTTATTTTGGGACAACCTCGGATTAATCTAGAATTTACATCGTAGGCTTATATTGTGTCATGCAATTAGCTAATCACCATGCCCACTCGCACTTCAGCGATGGAAGACTAAGTCCTAGAGAATATTTACAAGAGGCCATAGCCCAAGGATTAAAGACCTATGGTTTTTCTGATCATGCTCCAGTCCCTGGATCCGCTGTGGGGCTGATGAGCTTGGAGGAGCTCGAACGATATTTGGCCGAAATAGATACCCTGAAGCAGATGTATGAAGAGGATATTCAAGTCTACAAAAGTCTGGAGGTAGACTATATCCCAGGAGTAATTGCAATGGATAGTCCACATATCCTAGAATCAGAGCTAGATTATGTGATCGGAGCGGTGCACTTCGTCGATGCATTTGCAGATGGGACTCCCTGGGGGTTTGAGGAGTCAGTAGAGTGTTTTGAACGAGGAGTGACTGAAATCTTTAATGGTAGTATCCAGGCTGCAGTGGAGCGATATTATGCTTTGATTAGGGAGATGGTCGAAGACTTTCGACCTACCATTGTGGCACATCTGGATCGTATCAAGAAATGGAATAGAGGGGAGCGATTCTTCTCGGAATCATCTCCATGGTATCTAGAAGCGATAGATAAAACGCTAGTTTCCATTGCGGAAGTCGGTTCCATTATGGAGGTAAATACAAAAGGTTACTACAAAAACGAAACGGCGGAACCTTATCCTGGACGGCGGATACTGATCCAATCTAAGCAGATGGGGATTCCAGTTCATCTAGCTTCTGACGCTCATCATCCCGAAAATATCACCAAAGGCTTTGAGTTCGGGACTTCCTTACTATTAGAATCAGGTTATGAGCAGATCTCAGTACTTTCTGATGGGGAATGGATGCCAGCTCCACTTAAACCAAGTAAACTGCATCCCGCACCTTTTAGAAAATAACACGACAATCCCATATCTAATCTATTGTAAAAGACGGGATTAGTAGCTTTCCATACCAACCGTGTCAAATCCAAATGCTTACCGCATATCCATCAGCCTACTGATGTCCTATATTCGTTTATGTTACTAATTAATATTAGGAGCCATGTAACTTGTTTGTTAAGTTGGAAGGGAATATGAATTTTTATTATTAAAAATATGGCTAATGTAAGAGAAAAGTTATATTTTGCATTTGCAATCGAGCCATAGTCCCCCTATCGGCTTAAAATATTAAGTAATTATAGGTACGAATCGCGCTTTAACTCAACCACCATACTACATATAGGATCAAACAAATAGACAAGTAAACACCCTTACAACTACTGCAACCAAAATAGGCACAGCACAAAGTCTGACAAAAAAACCGATGTCAGCGTACGCTATCTCACTGAATAGCTGTTTTCTCTCTGAGATCTTACAGCTGTTTCAGGCCGAGCCGATGCGTCGATCTATTGTCATCGGATATTTAGTTGATAGTCAAAGATCTACTCTTTTATTCAGTAAGTACATAGTAATAGTTATAGCAACAAGATTGCCAAAATTTGGTGAATATTACCCGCAGTATTCAGTACAATTACTGTTTCAGTTTAAACAACCACCTATTGGGGTAAATTATAGCTCAAAACTGCCATGGCTGTCCTAACAGGCTATATGCATTCCTGTTGAGACTGTCTAAGTAGTGTCTATAGTCTACCAATCACCTTTTGTGGACTAGTAAGTCTAAACAGCCTTTGCTAGTCCTGATGTATTTATGCGTTCTAAACAACTAAGTATAGACTAGTTAGCATTAGACGCTTTTCCCATCTTAGTGTTCTCACTAGGGGTGGAAGGCTAATGTTAATATTAACCTATTTCTATTTTCATAGACATCGACCTTAAAAGTAGCTCAAACATGACGTTTTTTGGTTACCAGCAAATAGTGCCTTGCGCTATAGCCAAAACGGGACTAACACTAAGACCCCATTTCCTTCCTAAAGCCAATCCGATTTACGGATGGACTACTACTTATCTAAGGCTTAAACCTTTCCAACCACAACAACCACCTCCCTGGAGGGGGCGCATCTTATAGTAATCCACTACTAAATGGGGATAATTCTCCATTCACTTTCCTTTCGATTTAAGTAATGAAAAAATGCCGTCTGCTTATGCAGTCGATTGCACTGCATTTGCTGTAGGGCATGAATATGGAATCTAAAAGTCCTAAGCAATCAATATAAACTTCAGCTATATGACCTATTTCCTACAAAACTTTCAACCTCAAAAAGCCATACTGCTTATAGCGTGGCTGTTGAGTTCCTTGTCAGTGATTGGACAAGTGAACTTTACATCGAGTGGATTGGTAGGGGAGTCCTCAAACAACCCGACCTCTCTACAGTTCGGGCCTGACGGTCGTTTATATGTTTCCCAACAGAATGGAACCATATACGCTTACACGATCCAAAGAAATGGCCCGAATGATTATGAAGTCACCAGTACAGAAACAATCAACCTGGTGAAGAACATCCAAAATCACAATGATGATGGATCGAATTCTGGAAATAGTAACCGGCAGGTTACTGGGATATTAATAACTGGCACGGGTGCCAATCCGATCCTCTACGTAAGTTCTAGTGATCCTCGGATTGGAGCCGGTGGAGGAGGAAATGACACAGGTTTGGATACCAATTCCGGTGTCGTTTCTAAGCTTACCTGTACTGGTGGTATTGATGGCTCTGGCCAATGCACCGGCTGGACCAAAGTTGACCTAATTAGAGGTTTACCAAGGTCGGAAGAGAACCACGCCACTAACGGAATGCAGTTGGATGAGCAAAACAACATCCTTTACATTGCCCAAGGTGGACATACTAATGCTGGTGCACCTTCCAACAACTTTGCTTTTACAACAGAATACGCCTTATCTGCGGCGGTACTAGAGGCAGATTTGGATGTGATTGAGGCCTTACCGACCCAAACCGATGGAGATGGAGCAGCTTTTAAGTACAATTTGCCTACGCTCCAGAATGTGAGTAAAGCTGATCTATTGGCCAATGGTAATGATCACCCGGATCCTTGGGGGGGAGATGATGGTTTAAACCAAGCCATGCTGGATCCGAATGGCCCCGTGCAAATCTTTTCACCCGGTTGGCGAAACCTATATGACCTCGTACTTACAGAATCTGGCAGAATGTACGGTGTGGATAATGGTGCCAATGGAGGCTGGGGAGGTTTCCCGGAATATGAAGAATCATATGATGCCACTAACAACTACATAAATGGTGAACCGGGTTCCACAGGCCAAGGGCCAGACCCCTCCACTTACCCGAACAATATTACCTTATTGGACGGACAGAACGGGACCGTGGCAAGTAATGGAAACCCGGATCCACAGGTCAACAATAAAAACGGCCTGCACCTGTTTTTCAAGGATTATTATGCCGGGCACCCAACGCCAATCCGAGGTAATCCGGACGGCGCTGGTTTGTATTACAATGGTACATTTTATGCTCCTGGGAATAACAATCTGCCAGCAAGTTGGCCACCCGTAACGGCAGCTAATCCTATAGAATGTGATTTTCAGCAATCCGGTGTGGATGACAATGCCATGGCTAATTACGGCCCTTCCACCAACGGTATCGCAGAATACACGGCTAGTAACTTTAATAACGCCTTAAAGGGGACGCTTCTATTGGCAGCCTTCAACGGAAACATCTATCAGGTATTTTTGAATGCGGATGGAACGGTAGCAACGAATTGTCCTTCCAATCCGGCCAATAACTGTAGTGATTCTTTCGCATCTGGTTTTGGAAGTAATCCGCTTGATGTGATTGCTCAGGGAGATGATGATGCATTCGGAGGTACCGTATGGGCAGTAACCTACGGGGCAGATAACATTACCATTTTTGAACCTTCTGATTACGACGGTAATGATCCTGGTCAGTGCTTAGGCAATGACGACGATACGATAGATGAGGACAATGATGGATATACCAATGCGGATGAAATCGATAACGGAACCAATCCTTGCTCAGGGGCGAGTAAGCCCGCTGACTTTGACGATGTAGTTGAATTTAACGGTTTCAAGCGATCAGATTTAAATGATGCGGATGACGATCAAGACGGTATCCCAGATGTGGATGATGCCTTCTGTTTTGACGCAACTAATGGTAAAGGCGGTCTAGGAGATCTTCCAGTACGCTTAGACCTCTTCAACTCCACCGGATATGGCTTTGGTAGCCTCGGTTTCACGGGCATCATGACCAATGGTTCTCAAGATTACTTCGGCCTGATCGATGATAGTGGAGATGAATTGGTATTCGGGGGAACAGCGGGTATATATACCGATCCATCGGTGGCTGCTGGTGATGCTTTCGAAGGAGGAAACTCCCAAAAGAATGCCTTTCAGTTTCCGGTAAATGTGAGCACAAGCACTGGCCCCTTCACCGTGCTAGGGCAAATCAATGGCCCTTTCTTCGATAATCAATCACCACAAAATTTTGCCTCCCACGGAATCTTTATCGGTACTGGGGATCAGCAGAATTATTTGAAGGTGACCGTTAGAAATAACGGTGGATCTTCCGCCTTTCAGGTATTATTAGAGAATAACGGCTCTACCACCTCACAGTTGGTTAACGTGGCTGGTATATTAAATGCCTCTACGATCATTATTTATATCAGCGTAGACCCCACCACTGGTGAAGTGCAGGCAAGTTATGCTGCTGATGGAGGTACCCGAACGGATATCGGAACCCCAGTAACTGTTACCGGAGATTTATTGGATGCCATCCAAGGTACTTATACCATTAATGGGCAAGCCTCGGCACTAGCTGCTGGCCCGATTGCTACTTCTACTGGGCCAGCTCCGGAATTCTCCGCTAGCTGGGATTACTTCGAAGTGACCCAGAATCCATCGGATGCACAAGCGAAGATCGAGGTTAATACCGGTGGGATCAATGGAAGTACATTTGGCAATTCATCTTTTTTCATAGAAAACCTATCCACGGGCTCGCAGATAACAAAGGTTATCATTGACCTGTCTACTGCGATTATCCCAGAGGTTGTCTTTGATCCCAATGGAACGGCGGGAGATGCAACCTCCAAGGACCTAACGCTTAATGGTGGTTCAGATGGTGGTACTGGCTATACAAGCCACAATTTTGGCAAGTCCTACGAAGGAGGGTTTTACTCCTTAGAGGTAAATTTCAATGACTTTGCCAGTGGAGAGACCATCGAATTCGGATTGGATATTGATCCGGTCAGTATAAAAGGTGGTAGTTCTCCAGGACCAAATGAATCCGGTAGTGTGTCCGGTTTGGAAATTAGTGGTGCTAAAGTCATTGTTACTTTTGACACCGGTGAAGAATGGGAAGTGGAATTGATGAGTGGCGAAAATGATAGCGAGGGAGATTCCAAGAACGTGGCACGAAATGCACTCCCAGATGCACCTACTATTTCTATTGATAATGTGACTAGCCAGTCCGTGGTGGTGACACCAAACCATACGGTGACGGTTACTGGTCCCGTAAGTGGAGAGGTACTCCTACTACAACTGGAGGCGGGCTTATTCCTTGATGGATTAAATGGCCCGAATGCCCCAGATGGATATGATATTGATCCCTGGGAAGTGAATAGCGTGATTGGTGTCACTAAGCTAACTAGTACCATCAGTAATTCTTTCACCGCGGATTTCAATGTGACCTTAACAGATTCAGATGATGAAGCGGGTTACAACATTTTTGCCGCAGTAATAGTCGATGATGATGGAGCTACCAGTGACTTATCAAATATTATCATTGTAGAATACGACCCTGACGCAGCACCCGCTGAAGAAATTCGGGTTAACGCCGGTGGTCCAGCCTACACGGACGGAGCCGGTAAAGAATGGGCTGCTGATAATTTCTTTGTTAATGGTCAGACCTTTTCATCTACAGCAGCGATAGCTAATACGGATGACGACGATCTGTACCAAACGGAGCGATACAATGCGAATCTGCAATACGAAATCCCGGTAGCCGGAACTGGCCCGTACCAAGTGAATCTACACTTTGCAGAGTTGTTCTTCGGCTTGTCAGGTGGTGGCGGAGTGGGTTCCCGAGTCTTTGATATCGTGATTGAAGGCGAAAATAAGCTCTTGAACTTTGACATTTTTGCTGAGGTCGGAGCCGCAGCTGCAACGATCAAGACGTTTGGTAATATCACCGTAAGTGATGGTTCCTTGAGTATCTCATTCCCTGCATCCGCGAACAATGGTAAGATCTCAGCTATCGAAGTACTAGGCTTTGGGTCAACCGGAGATATTCCGATCAACCTTAGTCAGATTAGTGATCAAATCAGTGTGGAGGGGGTACCGTCTCCATTTGATATTGTGGCGACTGGTGGAGATGGCAATTTACTTTATTCCGCAAGTGGCTTACCTACAGGCTTAAGTGTAGAACCAACCAACGGAGACATCATTGGTACTATAGATGTTGGAGCATCCGCAGGAGGTCCTAATAATGACGGTATATACAATGTCACTGTATCGGTGGATGATAGTGATGGTGAAACGAATGATTTAGTCAGCACAAGCTTTACTTGGACCGTGCTTGCGCCTTCTCAAACCCAGGCGTTATTCCGCGTTAATGCAGGTGGTGCGCAACTTTCTGCAGCGGATGCATCTTCTCCGGTTTGGAGTGCGGATACTGGAGCTTTCGGAGCTGCAGGAAATTCGCCTTATCTCATTGCAGCAACAGCTACGGGCGGTACCTTCAGTGGAAATAGTGCCAGCGCTCATCCAGGACCGATCATCACGACCGATCCATCCTTAGCTGCCTTTCCAGAGATTCCTACGGAAGTATTCAATACGGAACGTTGGGATGGTCCTGGCGCCCCAGAGATGTTGTGGCAATTCCCGGTTCCACAAGGTACAGAAGTAGAAATTGCGATTTTGTTCGCTGAACTATTTCAAGACATCACGGGAGCTGGACAACGCGTTTTTGATATTTCTATTGACGGGGTTATACCTCCTGTATTTGATGATATAGATCCATATGCGGTAGCTGGACCAAAAGGAGCCTTCGTTCGAACCTTTACCACTACTTCAGATGGTACGATTGATATAGAGCTGATTCACGGCGTAGAAAATCCAGCGATTAAGGGGATTCAGGTCTCTACTGTTGCCGCTTCTGATAACGATCCTCCGGTGGTCATTAATCCAGGAACGCAATCTGGCGTAGAAGGAAGTGCTGTTTCCTTACAGATTGCTGCTACAGACACGGATCCTTGCGATGGCTTGACCTATTCGGCTACAGGCCTTCCGCCTAGTTTAAGTATTGATGAAAATACCGGACTGATTACCGGAACTTTAGATGCAGGATCTGGATCTGGTGTGGCAGGAGCCTTTATTGAAGATGGAGGAGTACTAATTATTGAGGCAGAAACGGACTTTGTGAATACTTCAGGTGGTTGGGAACCTTTCGCAGATTCAGGTGTGGATTTCTTGCTAGCTACCGGTAATAATTTTGGTAATGCCACCGGTGGTGAGGTACTAACCTACGATATTGAGATCAATACTCCAGGAGTTTATCGCTTCCACATGAAGAGTGATATCACAGGTACCGTTGGTTCAGAAGAGAATGACAGTTGGTTCAAGATTGATAACACCACGGACGTACATTTCTTCTGTTCACAAGGTGGTACAGTGAGTAGTACTCAGGCTTTTCTCAATGAAATCGCGGATCCTAATAGCACTAGTCAAACCTACTATTATCCAGCAGGAAATGCGGAAAACCGTCCTGACCATGGAAATGAGAATCCTGGCAATAAAGGTTATTTCAAAGTATTTAGAAGTGGGACTGATGGAAATAAATGGGATTCTAAAACAATTGACAATAACGGTTTTCCTATCTATGCATACTTCCCCACTGCTGGTAATTACACGATCAATATGTCTGAGCGCTCAGCTGGGCACAAGGTAGATCGTTTTGCCCTAATCCACATAGATGATGTGGCGACTGGCGTTCCTACCAATACCTTGAACGGACCAGAATCTGAACAGGCAGTTGGTGGTACAGCAGGTGCTGCGGATGGCAGTCCATATAATGTTACGGTAACGGTTGCAGATGCGTGTGATCCACCCGCTTTTGCAAGTGCCAACTTCACATGGGTAGTTTCTGAAACCCCACCAACTGGAAGCCCATCGGCTTTGGTTGAGATTACTCCTGACGGAGCGCTAGGTGCAAGCACCTTTGGTGGAAGCAGTATCCAGTTGACGAACACTTCTACGGGCAATCTACAAATCACCAGCTTCACGCTCGATCTGAGCACTGGAATCTTGCCAGATATGGTATTTGATCCCGTCGGTGCTGGAGGAGATGCTACGGCGAGTTGTTTTACGGCGAATAGTGGTGCCACGGCCACTGGCTTGATCGCTCCAGCTGATCCTTGTTCGAGTCCATTCAGTGCCCCGCGCAATGGCGGTTTTGATGTGATGAGTATCAGCTTCACGGATTTTGATCCAAATGAGGCCTTGTTCCACACAGTAGATGTCGATCCTAATAGCATTCAAGGTGTGCCCGGGGCAGGTGGGGCTGGATCCGTTTCTGGATATGAGTTGATCGGTGCTACAGTAACGATCACGTTTAGCGATGGCAGTACTTTGGTTTCTAATATCTATGAAGACGGTAGTTTAGGTGGTGGCCAAGCTATTGTGGCTGAGAACGCACCTGCTACACCAAGTATTACGGCGGTAGGACAAGATGATATTACTTGTGTTGAGTCTGCCAATCAGACGATCGAAGTTAGCGGTCCCGCTGGTGCCAATGTATCCTTATTGTTGATGGATTCTCGCTTGTTTATCCAGTCCGGCAACCCACCTTTCAATGTTCCTGATGAGACCTTCTATGCTAATGAGGCGATGAGTGGTAAGACCTTATATACCGCTGTTATTGGAAATGATGGAACGGTAGAAATTCCAGTTACCCTGCTTGAAACACCAGGACCTGGAGGTACTACCAACGGTGGATTGAACCACATCGTCGCAGTATTGTCTGATGGCCCTTATGCCGTAGATCAACAAGTAAGTCAAACTTCCAATATCCTAATCCTGAAGTTAGATCCTACTTGTGCAGGCGCAGGTGCAGACTTGACACTTACTGTCACCAACCAAGGTAGAGATCTAGGGACAGGTAATCCAGACTACAGTGGAGATTACACGGTGAATTTGTTCAGCTTGACAGATGCCCAGACCCCTGTGGCTTCCTATACACCGACTGCAGATGCTGCTGGTAGCATGACCATTCCTGATATCACTCCTGGAACTTACCAAGTGGCAGTGAAGCGTGCTGGGTTCTTGCAGCGCGTGCAGGTAATCACCTTGACAGAAGGAGCTAATTCAGCGACGATCGCTGAGCTACTGGCAGGTGATGTGGATGGGGACAATAAAGTGCTTCTGGAGGATTTCTCCATCCTTGGTGGTGTCTTCAACACTTCAAACGTGAATCCCGGTGGCGCTCCAAACTATGCTGATTTCAATGGCGATGGCCAAGTGGGATTAGAGGACTTCTCCGTAGCAGGAGGCAACTTCAATGTGAACGGAGAAGAACCGACAGAACAGCCGTAGTGCTGACGCTGGAACACTCTTTTTAAATAGCCTATTCTTTTAAAAATATAATTATGCACTTAGCATTTATATCAAAAATCAAAAGCCACCCAGGCGCACCTCCGCAAAGCGAAGGTGACCTGAAACGGTACCTAAGTGTACTGGCTTTATTTTTCGCTTTTGCGGTGTCAGCCTGGGCACAGCCCACGCTGGAGTTTAATCCCGCAAATGTTACAGTAGACCCGACTATTAGTACAGAGTTTACGACCGTGGTTCAAGTAAATGGAACTGGTTTGGTGGATGCAGCAGAAATTCATCTCACCTTTGATCCAACTGTGTTGCAGGTTAAAGCTGCTGGCCTTACGGCAGGTTCGTCCTTGCCAACCCCCATCGTGGCCCCAACCTTTGACAACACCTTGGGTACAATAGATTATGCAGCAGTCTTGTTTTCAACAGACGTACCTGCTGGCTTTGATTTCTTGACCATTGAGTTTGAGGTGATTGGGGTAGGAACTACCACTACGGTAGATTTTGATGGCACTTTACCTTCTAAAGTATCCTTAGATGGCCCTAATATCTTGGCGGGTACCACGCCACTGTCTGTCACGATAGGCAGTGATAATACGGCACCGGTAGTTACTATTACGGCGCCTACCGATGGGGCCGATATTACCCGTGGGCAAAACTTCAATTTGACGGCTACCGTAGTAGATGGCCAAGAACCCAATCTAGGAGATGATCTGGCTTGGTCTTCTAGTGATGTGGCTTTTTCCGGAAGTCAACTAGGTACTTCTATTGCGGATCAGTTGCTAGAGCCAGGCCCTCAGACGATTACGGCTTCGGTGACGGATGCTGGAGGTTTACCGGGGACTGACGAAATTACTGTTAATGTATCCTGTCCTACGATCACCTTTGTTGCTCCCACAGAGGGGGGAAGCATAGAAGGAACTACGGTCGATGTGGAAGTCAATGTTACGGATCTTCTATTTGGTACGGAACAAGCGCCAAATGAGCACATGCACTTCTTCATCAACCCTCCAGATGTGAATAACCTGGATCAGGCAAAACGAATCTCTACGGCCAGTAATGGATCTCAAACAAGCTTTACCTTCGATGAGAATAGTGGAAGCTTGGCCTTTGATGGGAACGGCAATGGAATCCAGCTTGGTGCTAATACTATCGTAGTAGTAGCTGCGGCCGCCAACCATACGGAATTTACTTGTGTAGGAGCCAAAGCGATTGTGAACTTCACGGTGACACAAGGCAATACGGCACCAGTGATTACCATTGACCCCACCGCAAGTGTAAATGAAGGTGGAATTGTTAGCGTACCACTTAGTGTAGCAGATGCTGATGGGGACAATCTCACAGTTACCATCACTTCTATCTCAAATGAACCTGAAGATCTACAATCTGCCAATAGTGGTAAGCAAGTAGATCCATTCCCAACCACGGCTGGTGGATTTTTAACTGAGTCTTCTATTTCATCGGCTGCCGGTTCCTATAGCTCAAGCCTAGATTTCACCCCCACCTTCGGTGACGGTGGATCCAATGGCGATGGGAATGCCGTCTATACAATTACAGTAGAGGTATCAGACGAAGATGGTAACACCATCACCGAAACCTTAGACTTAACTGTTAACGATGTGGATCAAGTAGTAACTGAGATCGGAACTACTAGGATTGAGGCAGAATCTTTTGATGAGCAAGGCCCAGATAACACCTCACCTGGAAATACCAGTGATAATAACGGTATAGGGGTAGAAATCGATGCTGGTTTTACCAATATTGGATTCACCAATGCGGGTGATTTTGCAGAATATGAAATAGATGTTGAAACGGCCGGGAACTACAAATTAGATCTGTTTGTGGGGGTCCCTGGTGGAGCGAACAAAGGCATGGAAATTTCCTCTAATGGAAATCTCTTGACTACATTCACCCCGACCTCTACCGGAGGTTTTGGCTCTTATCAGATCCAAAGCGTGACAGTCGCGCTGCCCGCTGGTCCTCAGACTTTACGTTTTGATTGGGTAGGTGCTACTGCTTTCCAATTCAATATCGACTACTTTGAATTTTCAGTTAGTACGGCACCTCTTATTACCGCCGTTGATGATCAAGAGATAGATGAAGGAACTACGCTCAATATACCTATAACGGTAAGTGGTGGCGATGCTCCCAATACTGTGGGAATCGTTATTTATGATAAGAGTGCCCCTGGAGGAACGAATAATCCGTTTACTCCAGCAGCCACCGTACCTGCTTCTGCATATACCTTTACAGAGAGCCCTGCTAATTCTGGTAACTATATTCTGGATTGGCCAACTGCTAACACTGATGGTAAGTCTTACGAAGCTCGTGTAACGGCTGATGATGGGATTAATCCCGTAGCGCAGGAGGTGTTCCAAATTAACGTTGCCCAAGATATTATTGATGTAATCTTGGCTAGAACTTTCTCCACCCCGGTTACTCCTTTTTACGGAGGTAATCCACCCGGCGGGCAATTTGCTATTGAACCGGCAGGTAATATTGGTTGGATTGACTCAGGTGAGTTTGCGGAATATCTTATTGATGTACCTGCTCCAGGTGCCTATGACCTAAGAGTTAATGCCTCGAAAGGTAATAACGCTGGCGGCAATCCAGCAACTTTAACGGTTTCAGAGGAATCAGGAGGTGGATTTTCATCGATTGGAACTTTAGGTATCCAAAATAACGGATGGACTAATTTCTCTGACTATACCACCACTGTTATTTTTACAAGTACTGGCCTACAACGCTTGCGATTTGATTTTGGTGGAGGTATGAATATCAATGAGTTTGAGTTTACGCAAACTACTAGTACACTACCTCCAGTTTTTACATCAAATATCCCAGATCAGTTCAGTTTGGAAGGAGATTCACCAACGGGTCCAACGGCTGCAGCATTTGATCCAGATGGCGGTGCCGTTACCTACTCCGATAATGGTACACTACCTCCTGGATTAAGTATTGATCCGAATACGGGGGTCATCAGTGGAACTATCTCTGTAGGTGCTTCCAATGGTAGTCCTTATGCAGTTGTAATTACGGCTACGGACGATGAACCAGAATCTAATACTGAAGCATTTAGTTGGACGGTGGAAGTGGCAGCTGATCTACCACTTTGTGTTAACTGTGGCAATGCGCCTAACCCAATTACCGCGTTCGGGCGTACCTTTAGCCCTGAGCAGTACTTGGTCGGTTCAGCAAATAACTTCAATAACCTAGCTGCTGCGATTTCAGGTACCTTCCCTGGCAGTGGAGAGGAACAAGTATACCAGTCAGAAAAGTTTGCGACCCTCCTTCAGTATGCTGTACCAACCGGAAATGGAGATTTTACGGTAGAACTTTACCTAACAGAATTATATATCGGCTCTCCAGGTGGTGGCTCTGGACTTGGAGCAGGAGACCGACTCTTTGATATTGATGTCGAGGGAGTTACCGAAAATGGGATTGATCTATTTGTTGAATACGGTCCATTAGTCGCTGCTACCAAAACCTTCAATGTAACCGTAACGGATGGTATCTTGAACATCGATATAGATGCTTCCGTTGATAACGGTAAGTTGAATGGCTTCTGTATCACACCTACAGCGGACTTTGTGGCCAACACCGCTCCAACTGTAGATATTCTTGCGCAAGAGGATGTGATTGATTGCGAAGGCGATGGAGAAGACATCACTTTGACGGCAAGCGCGGCCGATGCAGAACAAGAAGGGGACTTCACCACTTTGATCGTCTGGAAGGATGCAAGTAATGCCCAGGTGGGGACCGGAGGAACTTTAGACTTGATCGGCTTTACCGGAACAGCGACCTTCACCGCAGAAGTAACAGATGCTACTCCTGCTACCACAGTGGAAAGCATCACCGTTAATGTCCTGGAGAACACACCGCCAAGTCTTTCACCAATCGTAGCCAATCCTACCGTCATCACGGTCGGTGGAGGCGTATCCTTATCGACGACCGCTACTGATGATGAAGAGGATGATAACAGTTTGGTTGTGATTTGGTCTTCTGATCTAGAAACAGCTAATAATGGTGAGCTTGGTACCGGCCTTACGCTTAATCCAATACTTACCGTTGAAGGAACGCATACCATCACGGCTTCTGTAACGGACGCCTGTGGTATAGAAACCACCGAAACGGTTCAGGTGGTAGTTGAACCCCCAGTACCGTGCGCTATTACCGCTATTCAGGTCGATAACATTTCAGCTTGTAATGATAATGGAACTGATGCTAACCTTGAGGATGATACCTTTACTGCAGATATTACAGTGACGTTCAATGAGAGTGCGCCTACCACTGGAAACTTGGTATTAGGAGAGGAAGCGACGGGTAGCATTCCAGTGGGTGACATTACAGGGAATTCCTATACTTTTACTGGTGTAACGATGACCGCAGATGGTACAACTATTATCGTATCTGCAGCATTCTCCGACGAGCCTACTTGTGAATTGACGAATATCAATGCAGGGACAGCTCCGGAAGCTTGTTCCGTGGTGCCCTGCCAACTAATTGATATTGTTGTACTGGCTACTGGTCCGTGTAACGATAAAGGTACTCCTGAAGATCCCTCTGATGATACTTTCTTTCAATCGCTTACCGTTACCTTGAATAATGCGCCTGCCTTTGGAACTTTAGAGGTTACTGGCTCAGCATCCTTTACGCTTGATTTAAGCCTTCTGAGTGCCCCGCTGACCAATATTCAATTTAACATTGAGGTTCCTGCGGATGGTGCTCCTATTTCCTATACTGCCAGCATCATAGGGATTCCTGGATGTTCGGTGACAAACGATGATTTGGGTAACGCTCCTGAACCTTGTTCTGTGGCGCCATGTAGCATTAGTGCCATCGAGGTGAACAATATTTCTGCTTGTAACGATCAGACGACCTCCGATGCAGGTGATGATACTTTCACTGCCGATGTGACGGTCACTTTTGCCAGTGCTCCAGCAGCTGGTACCCTAGATCTGACCGGAGATGGTACAGCATCAGTGGATGTATCTACTTTAGTAGGTACGACGCATACTTTTGTTGGTGTAGAAATGAGTGCTGATGGTGGTCCTATTAGTCTAACGGCAACCTTCTCTGATGATCTAGCTTGTACATTTGCAAATGAGGATGCGGGAACAGCTCCCGCGGATTGCTCAGTAGATCCTTGTTCTCGTGTTGCTTTTGAAACAGGCGGTGGATTAGCTGGCTCTAGTACTTTTGGTGGTGGCTTATTCATCACTAACAATTCAATTGGAGCAGTCAATATCTCCTCAGTCTCTATTGACCTTAGCACAGCAGTCTTCCCTAACATGGTCTTTGACCCTGTAGGTACTGCAGGTGACGCTACGGCACAGTGTGTGACGCTTGTTGCTCAAACAGGAGGGAACTCGAATGTAGGGTTGACCATTCCTGGTAATAATGGAACGGGAACGGATCCCGATTGTGTAGCCCCATTCTCTGATCCCAATGGCCCGGGTGGTTATAATGTGATGACCTTAGACTTCACAGAGTTCGAGCCAGGCGAGACGGTGAATATTGCGGTGGATGTAGATCCACGTAGTATTGAAGGCTTTAACTCAGCTGGGAATGCAGGCGCCGAATTGATCGGTGCAACGGTTACCGTAAATTACTCCAATGGCGCCACTTCTACTCGCCAACTGTGGCAGGTAGGGAATAGCCAGGTGAATTCTGAGAACTTCTTCAATGGAACTGCTGAGGCTTGTGCAGCTCCAACGCTTGAAGTTGGGGGTGTGACAGGAGACGCTCAAGTAACAGAAACGGCTCAAACTGCGACCATTACTGGCCCAGCAAATGCCGAAGTTGAAATACTAGTTTATGGTACTACGCTTGAAGACGTAGCTGGAAATGCGCCTTCTGATCCTTTGGAGATGAACAAAGCACAATCTATCCAATCTATCACTACGACATTGGATGTCAATGGTACGGCTGATGTAAACCTTGATCTTACTGGGACATCGGATCAGCAGATATACTACATCGTAGCTACCGTCCTACCAGTGGCGGACAACTGCGGTCAAAGTGCCTGTGATATTTCGAATGTAGTACGTCTACAGATCATTGAACTGGTTTGTACGGTTACGGATATTTCGGTTTCTAATGTTTCTCTTTGTGACGATGCTGGCTCACCTGAGTTTGAAGATGACTTCTTTACCGCTGATATTACCGTGAGCTTTGAGAACATTCCTACCATTGGAACGCTAGACTTGTCTGGTGATGGTACAGGATCAGTTGATGTTAGCGAACTAGTTGATCAACTGTCTTATACTTTTGAAGGCGTGGTGATGGCTGCTGATGGATCGGCGATCAGCTTGACGGCAGCTTTCAGTGACGATACAGCTTGTATTTTCACCAATGAAGATGCGGGTCCAGCACCTGCAGGTTGCTCTGTGGATCCGTGTGCTCGGGTAGCCTTTGATACCGGCGGCGGATTGGCAGGTTCTAGTACTTTTGGTGGGGGACTATTTATAAGCAATAATTCTAGTGGAGCGGTTAATATCACCTCTGTTTCCATTGATCTTAGCACAGCAGTATTCCCGAACATGGTGTTTGATCCAGTAGGGACAGCGGGTGATGCCACGGCACAATGTGTGACTTTGGTTTCACAGACTGGCGGTAATGGAAATGTTGGATTGACCATACCTGGTAACAACGGTACAGGAACCGATCCAGACTGTGTAGATCCATTCTCTGATCCAAATGGACCGGGAGGATACAATACTATGACCTTGGACTTCACGGAATTCGAGCCAGGGGAGACAGTGAATGTGGCGGTGGATGTTGATCCTCGCAGTATTGAAGGGTTTAACTCTGCCGGAAATGCAGGCGCGATTGCAGGATCGGAATTGATTGGTGCTACGGTGACAGTAACGTACTCGAATGGTGCTACGGCAACCCGCCAATTGTGGCAAGTTGGAAATAGCCAGGTGAACGCTGAGAACTTCTTTAGCCCAGCTACTCCAACCTGTACAGCACCAGAATTGTCAGTTGGAGGAATCACGGCAGATGGTCAAGTGACGGAGACTGCTCAGATAGCATCGATCTCAGGTCTTGATAATGCTGATGTGGAAGTATTGGTGTTCGGAACAACGATCGAAGATGTTGGAGTAAATGGTCTACCCACTGATCCATTGGAAATGAACAAGGCGCAATCTATCGCGGCTTTCACAACCAGTTTGAACGGAATAGGAACAGGCCAGATAGCTATTGATCTTACGGGTACTTCCGATCAACAGATATACTATATCGTTGCAACGATCATTCCTGAAGCAGATGACTGCGGACAAGGAGCCTGTGACGTTTCAAATATTGTAAGACTACAAATTGTAGAACCTGTATGTGCGATTAGCGCACTGACAGTAGATAATATTTCTGCCTGTAATGATCTAGAGACACCAGATCTAACTGATGATATCTTCACAGCAGATGTAACGGTGACTTTCGAAAATATACCTGCAACGGGCACACTTGATCTGTCAGGTAGTGCTACGGCTTCTGTCGATGTAAATGATTTGACTGGAACTTCTTACACTTTTGTAGGGGTGCAAATGCCAGCAGACGGAGCTACCATCAGTTTAACGGCTACCTTCTCGGAAGATATAGCCTGTACTTTTGCCAACGCAGATGCAGGAACGGCGCCGGAAGCCTGTTCAGTTCAACCACCAGATGTCACCTTGTGGCTAGAGGCTGAATGTGCTGAAGTAGGTGAAAACTGGGTGACGGTTGTGGATGCAGGAGCTTCTAATGGAGAATACGTAACACCAGTACCTGGCAATAACTCACTTCCTAGTCCGCCAGCTGATGTCCCCGCCAACCAGGTGAAGTTCAGTTTTGAACTAGGTACTGGAGAGGGAGCAGATTATTACCTATTTGGTTTAGTGAACGCCCCAACTGGTGACGACAACTCTTTCTGGGTACGCGTAAATGGCGGGAGTTGGATTCAGTGGTGGCAAGGATTGGATACGGATGGAGGTTTTGAATGGAGAGAGGTGCTGAATAGTCCGTTTAGCCTAGCTGAAGGAGAGAATACGATCGAATTCGCTTATCGCGAAGATGGTACACTACTAGATAAGATTTACTTGAGTGCCGAAGCAGGATCTCCTACAACTACTGGACCAGAAGGCGTGAACTGTTTGCCAAACGAAGCACCGATCGCAGCTTTCACTGCGGATCCATTAAGTGGTATTGTACCGCTATCGGTAAGCTTGGATGCTTCTGCTTCAAGCGATGCAGATGGTACTATCGTATCTTACCAGTGGGTGATTACTGGACCGGTATCTGCTTCCTTCAATGAGGATACCCCACTAAGTAGCTTTGACTTCACTACGCCAGGTATTTACACGGTAAGCTTGACAGTGGTAGATAATGATGGGGCAATTAGCACTAATACTGCCACGGCTACGATTACTGCTGAAAATGCTCCAGATGCGGATGAGGATGGAATCCCAGATGCGGATGACAACTGTCCTAATGATGCCAACCCAGGTCAAGAAGACCTAGATCTTGATGGCATTGGTGATGTTTGCGATCCTGATATTGATGGCGATGGTACGATCAATGAAGAAGATTGTGCGCCATTGGATGCCGCGCTTGCCATAGAGCAAACCTACTATGCGGACGCCGACGAGGACGGTTTTGGTGATCCAAATGCTAGCCAAGTCTCTTGTGGTCAACTTGCAGGCTACGTGTTGGATAATACGGATAACTGCCCAGATACAGCCAACCCTGACCAAGCGGACTTGGATAACGATGGTATTGGTGATGTTTGTGATACAGATGCAGATGGTGATGGATTTGAAGCAGGTGAGGATTGCGATGATCTAGATGCCGCTATCAATCCAGATGCTATTGACATTCCAGATAATAGTATTGATGAAAACTGTGACGGTCAAGATGCTACGAATAGTGGATCGGGTACCTTCTGGTTGGAAGCTGAATGTGCTATCGTAGGAAGTAATTGGATTACAATTACGGATGGCGATGCTTCTAATGGAGAATATGTAACGCCAGCGAGCGGAAACAATTCTCTACCCGTCCCACCAGCTGATGTGCCGGCAAATCAAGTTGAGTTTGTTGTCAATTTGTCCGCAGGACAAGTAGGTGACTACCACTTATTTGCGCGTATTGAAGCGCCATCGAATGACGACAACTCTTTCTGGGTACGTGTTAATGGTGGTGACTGGATTCAATGGTGGCAAGGTCTAAATACCTTTGGTGGATTTGATTGGAGAGAAGTACTGAACAGTCCGTTTGCTTTGGTGGCAGGTGCGAACACCATTGAGTTTGCGTATCGCGAAGATGGGACCTTACTCGATAAGATCTATCTAAGTGGAGATCCTGAGATACCTACTTCGATCGGACCCGAAGGTGTAAATTGTACGCCAAATATCCCACCGGTAGCTGCCTTTACGGCTGATCCACTATCTGGTACTGCGCCGCTAACTGTCAGCTTCGACGCGAGTACTTCCAGTGATGCGGATGGTACTGTAGTTACTTATAACTGGGACTTTGGTCCAAGTACGGATACGGATGATGATCCAATTTCTAGCTTCACCTATACGCAGCCAGGTACCTATGTGGTGACGCTGACCGTAGTAGACAATGATGGTGCTGCTAGTTTGAATACAGCCACGGTAACTATTGTTGTGGACGAAGTAGTTGTGCCTGATGCGGATGAAGATGGAATTCCTGATGCGGATGACAACTGTATAAACACGCCGAACCCGGATCAAGATGATCTGGATAACGATGGCATTGGTGACGTCTGTGATGATGATGCCGATGGTGATGGCTTCGACGCAGGTGAAGATTGTGATGACTTCAATGCGGCTATCAATCCTGACGCATTCGATATTCCAGACAATGATATCGATGAAGATTGTGATGGCCAAGATGCTACTACCACTGAAGTAACGATTTGGTTAGAAGCCGAGTGTGCAGAAGTAGGAAGCAATTGGGATACTACTGTTGATCCAAGCAGTGGAGCCTCGAATGATACCTATGTATCTATTCAATCTGGCTTCAACTCGCTTTTCGCACCACCAGCGGACAACCCTGCGAACATTGTGAAATTCACAGTAGATCTTCAGCAGGCTGGAGACTTCTACATCGTAGCTAGAATCCAAGCACCAAGCAATAGCGATGACTCTTTTTGGGTCAGAGTGAATGGTGGTGGCTGGATTCAGTGGTGGCAAGGATTGTTTACTGGAAACGAATTCGATTGGAGAGAAGTAGTTCAGAGTCCATTTAGTCTACAGGCAGGATCGAACACAATCGAATTTGCCTACCGTGAGGATGGCACCTTGCTAGATAAGATCATGGTAAGCACTGAGTTGCAATTCCCTGATGGTGTAGGTGGTACTGCTCCTGATTGCGACATTTCTACCAATCAGCCTCCTGTAGCCTCCTTCTTTGCTACACCAACCTCTGGTACGGCACCACTGACGGTTAACTTCAATGCTAGTGCTTCTTCTGATCCTGATGGTACGGTTGAAATCTACACCTGGGACTTCGGTCCGGTTGGTGGATCAGATAATAGTCCATTGACACAATTCACTTTCACAGATCCAGGTACCTACGTAGTGACTTTGGTAGTCACGGATAATGAAGGAGCAACGAGCAATACAGCTAGTACTGTCATTGTAGTATCCCCCGCCGTGGATGATGATGCGGATGACGATGGCGTTGCCGATGATGTAGATAACTGTCCAAACACACCCAATCCAAACCAAGCAGACTTAGATAATGATGGTATTGGAGATGTGTGTGACGATGATGCGGATGGTGACGGATTTGACAATACCATTGATTGCAATGATTTCGATGAAGATGTCAACAATGGCGCAATCGAAATTTGTGATGGTATAGACAACGATTGTGATGGCTTTGTGGATGAAGACGGCGTTTGTGACGGCTGTAGCCAGCAACTGATCGACTTCAACAACTTCGATAACACATGGGGTATTTGGAATGACGGTGGTATTGACTGTCGTCGTAGTGCGAATGATGCGGCATTTGCCTTCGGCGGCACGGGGCGCCCTGTTCGCTTGCGCGACAATACCATTAGTTCCGTCATGACGACTGATCCTCTAGATTTGACCGCTTACACTGAGTTGACGGTTGATTTCACTTACCTGACGATTAGTTTGGATAATGAACTGGAGGACTTCTGGTTGCAAGTATCCTTGGATGGAGGTGCTTCCTTCACTACTGTTGAAGAGTGGAATCTAGGAGATGAATTCCAAAATGGTATTCGCTATTTCGATGCTGTCACCATTGCAGGTCCATTTACAGAAAATACCTTGTTGCGTTTCCGTTGCGATGCTTCTGGTAATACCGATCGGGTATACATCGATAATGTTGCCATCTCTGGTTGCTTCGACCTTAATGGCTTGATTGCAGGTCCTGAAAGGGAGACCAAGACAGCCAAAAAAGCGGTGAGTACATTCGGTGCATTAGAAGTGGAGAGAGATCAAGAAACGGCACCAACTGATCTTCAGTTATTCCCGAACCCTGTTGCGGATCAATTGACGGTAAGATTCAGTTTGCCAGAACTTACGGATGTCACTTTAGTAGTGACGGATCTACAAGGAAGAAGAATTGGCATGGAACGCCTGTTGAATGCCAGAGGTACCTTAGAACAGAGAATTGCCGTAGAACGCTATCCAGCGGGCATTTACCTGTTGCACCTAATCACTCCTGAAGGCAAACGGACACGCAAGTTTGTCGTCGCCAGGAACTGATTGAAATTTCGGCTATAACTTACTGAATTATATTGGAGAGGCCGCTGCAGTAATGCAACGGCCTCCTTTTTTTTACACCAGAATGGAAATGTCTGACCTTGTCTTGCTCCTGCTTATTGGCGAATCAGTTGCTCTAGAAAATCCCCCACATAATAGGAAACCAAGGCAGCCAGTACCCCTAAGAGCAGTGTTTCCCCAATACCCTTCAGCCGGTTGGTTTCCGTTACATAAGTCTTTAGAAAACCAACTATGATAAAGCCAAGAGAAGTCAAAATACTCGTGCCTAGGAAGAGATTTCCCGGATAACCCCACACATAATCCCAAACATACAGGCTGAGTGGGATTAGACCGATGAAAATAAAGGATACATAAGTCACGAATCCCACCATAAAAGCAGATTTGCTTTCCTTCATCATCTTCAATTCCTCTTTCATCATCACATCCACCCATCTGTCCTTGTCCGCTGTTATGACATCTACTACCTGTTGAAGCAATTCACCTTCAAATCCTTTCTCCCGATAGATGTCCTCTACTTCTTTCCGCTCGGCCTCTGGGAAAGCTTCCACCTCATGATATTCTACTCTTTTGTGTTTTTCATAATTGTCCTGCTCCGATCGGGTGGAAAGGTAGGCACCGATGGACATGGCAAAGCCATCAGCAAATAGATTAGCAAATCCTAGAATTATAATAATGGCACTATCTAACCCAGCACCTACCGATCCCGCTACCACCGCAAAGGTCGTTACACTGCCATCTATTCCACCGTAGACAAATTCTCCTAAGTAGTTTTGATAGCGGGAAAAGCTATGGGATTGATGATGCAATTCTTCTTCATTGTGAACCATACAATTATCAAGATTTTGAGTGGTAAAGAGGCAATTCAGTAACTACGCCTGGTCACCACTAGGTAATAGATCTCCAAGATAGAGGAATCAAGTGCATCAAAAGATGATGATTGTCACCTGCTTTTATTGAGCACCCAAGGTGCAAACACCAAAAAATATGCAGCCTTCCGACCAGATTTGCACGGAACTAGATAAAAAAGCGAAAAAAAAGTAGGAAATTTTTGAAATGAGGCAACCCACCCCCAAGTCGCACCCGTAAGGTCTATGTAAGCAAGCAAGGAGCATGACTGAAAATAAGCAATTAGCTTTTTTAATCGAAGGTTGTATTAAAGGAGAAGAGCGCAGTCAGATGGAACTGTATCGCCAATACTACAGCTATGGGATGGGGATTTGTCTCCGTTATGCTCGTAAGCGAGAATTAGCGGTTGAAATGCTGAATGATGGCTTTCTAAAAGTATTTACCAAAATAGAGCAGTACGACGCCAAGCATGCCTTTAGACCCTGGTTACGAAGAATATTGGTTAATGCAGCGATCGACCACTACCGCAAGTACAAGCGAGATCAAGAAGAAGAAGCACCTGCCGTCCGGCCAGCCGGAACATCCTATAATGAAGCCTTAGACAATTTGGCATTTGAAGACTTGCTAGAAATAATGCAGGTCCTGCCACCAGCCTATCGGATGGTTTTCAATCTGTACGTTGTGGAGGGACATACTCACGCAGAAATTGCTAAACAGCTGAATATATCAATAGGAACCTCGAAATCCAATTTAGCCAAAGCCCGATTAAAGATTAAGGAGCAGTTGAGCGCCAACAAGGGTTTTTCTTCTAAAACCAAAAAATATGGGTGATAACTACTTTGATGAAAAGTTAAAAGATATCCTGGAATCTCCCCCTGAGTACGAACCGGATACCTTGGCTTTACAAGACATGCAGAAGCGGCTTCGCGGCCGTGGGGGAGGAGCTTCAGGTATCGCTTGGGTCCCTTGGATCTTGTCTTCCGTATTGCTACTGCTTTTGACCGGTGGAGGGTTCTTGTTGCAGCGATTATCCAATATGCAATCAAAGTTAGATCACCTAGAAAATCAGTTAACCACGGCTCAGACTACTAACGATACTATTATTCACCAGCAAATTATTCAGCAGTACGATACCATTTATACAATTATTTATAGAGAGAAATATTTACCGGTTGAGGAGGCTTTGGCCAGTTTTCCAAGCCTTTATCGACCTGCGTCCCCTAGGTTGCTTAGCCAGCCCGGAATAGCAAGGTCTCTTAGTGGTCAACCGGTCTTTGATCAAGGAATGTACAGCTGGAGTTTGGATGAAAATCGTTATTCCTTGCTTGAGCGTAGTCCAAGCTCCGGTTTTTTTGCTACGGATAGCCTAGCTTTGGAAACGCAGGGAGAAGAAGACTTTTGGGCTACACCGGCAGCTTCGGTCAGAAGTGGTAGATTAAAGTACCTACGTACCCAACCGTCTTGGGTGAAAGCATCTGTGGAGGGTCCAGGCTTGCCAATTGTACCCTATAAAAAATCTACCATTAGCCCATTGTATTACTTTACGCCAGTTGGGGCAGCGGTACAAGGAAGCTTTACACCCTTGGTTTTGCCTTCACATGAATTGGGCGGCTCTTCCTTCTCTTTCGGAGGAGAGTTAGCCATTAAACTGCCGCAAGAACGCAGCTTGGTAATCGGAGCGGATTGGCTATCTATGAATTTTGATCTAAAGAACCCCGAGCAATTCGAACCATTTCCAATTTTAGATCCTGAAGATCCCTCCGATGTTTTACATGAATTGAAAGGCTATTTTTCGTATTTGCAGATTCCCGTGAGTCTGCGCCAGCAACTCTTTGAACGGAAAACTTGGAACACAGCTCTAAAGGTGGGCATGGTGGCTGTTAAACCAGTGAGACATCGCTTGGAATATGAATATTTGAATGGGCTGGGAGAATATAAACTATTCAGCAACGAGCCGACAGCTCCCTTCTCGCTTAGAAATCTCAGATTGGGATTGGAAGGCCAGATACAGCTCAATAGAAGGTTGAGTTTTAACCCGGAACTGCAGTACCAGCATGCTTTTGAAACGCAGGAACTCGAATTTTTCCAACTGAACTACTGGAGTTTACGATTAGGCCTACAGTATGACTTTAGCCAATAAGGAGGAACTGGTTCACAAAGCTTAAAGAGAAAGAAAGAGCAGTTGGACTGCCTGTAATTCCACGGGCATGAATAGCAAAAGCCAGACTCCATATTACCTGTACTTTTTTCTGTTAACCAGAATATCCTATTACTTATGCTAAGAACCTGGTTGGTTTTCTTTGGCCTAACAATGCTTTGGATTGTAACAAGGTCAATTTGTTTGGAGACTTGGACTTCGGATCAGACATCAGCTACGCCAGTTGTTACGTCCGACGATCCTATTACTTGTAGCAGTTGTCTAAACCTTCTTGAAGAAAAAGTAACTTTTTTGGCGGATCAAGATGCAGACAAGTTGGCGGCCTACAACCGGAGATTGGCAAAGTGTCAGCGTAGTTGTACGGCTTATTTTTCAGTTGAAAAACAGAAAAAAGAATCTTCTTTACTATCCAAATACCGTCCATAAAGAAGAGGGGACAGCTTTGAATCTAAATTTTTAAGTATTCCTGCTAAGGAAAAGTAAGTTATTCAGTAATCTCCAGTAACACTTAGCCGAAATTGAACATACCCCACCGTGCCCACTGGCGGTATTCCTACGGAGCCGCCAGTTACTCTCATAAAAGCACCTTATAGACCCAAAACGATTAGATCCAACGCCTACTATCAAATTCGTTATTGCGACAAGAGTTCCCAAGCCCGAATCAGTATCCTGGAGCTAAACTTTATCTTGGACGACACAAAGATTGGCTCCGTTTGAAGGGGTAAACGGATACCTGGTGCCGTGAAGCTATGCTTTTTTGAGTTCCTCTCGATCAACAGGACTTTGCTACTTGATGTTGTCTTGAGGGATTTCACGTTCTACTTCAAATGCTGCTGGCACCAAAAGATTCGGGTTGGGAGGCCCAACAACTAAATACATGTTAGCTCCTTCTGTCATTCGCGATTTTGCTTAGTGTACGCGGATGGCAGGGGAGTCTTTTTGCATGCATTTAATTTTCGGGTCGTCTAGTTGTAGCGTATTAATACTGATGCTTCCCACGAGACCATCCATGCCCGGACAGCAAGTTGTTTCCATCTTCAGCAGCAGGCTCTTCCAACTGGGTTCCCATACTGTCATTCCAACGATTGAGGTATCCGAATAAGGCAATCACACCCATGATTTCTACAATCTCACCCTGATCCCAATGGGCCCGCATATTCTCTGAGATTTCATCATCCACAGCATTCGGTACGGAGGAGGCCGCTATGGCTAGATCAAAGGCGGCTCTTTCTGCGTCAGAGAATGCTGGGTAGGTTTTATAATCCCAGATATTTTGCAATTTATCTTCCTCCGAACCATAGCGAACGGCGGCTCTAATGGCATGTGCTTCACAATAGCGGCAGCCAGTAGTCATGCTGGATAGATAAGCTATCAGCCGTTTCAGGGCACTGGTTACGCGTCCTTTATTTTCCATCACTGCTTGATTCATTTCTAGGAAAGCAGTAGCGATGCGCGGACGATGCATCATTGTGAAAAGACTATTGGGGGTAAAACCTAGGGTCTCTTCATAAAAACGGGCCATTTCCTCAGCCTCTTTATTGGCATTTCTGTCCAATGGAGATACAAGTGGTTGTTTCATATCTGGTATTTATATTAGTTAGAGCATTCTATGCCTTAGTTTTTCGTCTTGTCAATGATCACTTCTTGCTGTATCTGTTTTTGACCATCAAAGATTTGCGCAAAAAAATCAAAGACGGCAGGCAGTTCCTCGAATTGTACACCGGCAATTTCATGTTTTGCTCCAATGTAAGTGTACATCAGGTAGGAACCTTGGTGTTCTTTCAGCTTTGCGGTGATGGTGGCTGATCCATCTAGCCAGATGTAGCCAGCACGTTCGGGCGCGCAGTAATGGTGCGGAGCAGTGGCATATGGGACCAGGTTATCCTTTGTGCCATGGAAAAAGACGCCGGGTACCGCATTATGGGATCCTATATATCTTTCGTCCACTATGGCTCCCGCTTGCGACCAAACGCCCGCTATCTGGATATCATCATATTTGCTTTCGGATTCAAATAACCAATCTTTCAAATACACCGCATTTAGGATGGCTTCCGCTCCAGCACTGCTTCCTCCTACAATGATCTTCTCTGGATCAATTTGAAACTTCTCTTTTTCTTGGTGTATATAATGAATTGCATCCCAGGTATCGTAGGCACTTTCTTGAAACACCTTGACCTTTTCACTCCTCGGGCAATCACAACTAAAACCCGTGTCTTCACCTTTTCGAAGCAGACGATAAGTGATCGATACGCCCACATATCCTTGACTCGCTACCGCTTCCATTAAACGGACTTCCATTTTATTGTCCCGCTGTCCTCCTGAAAATCCTCCGCCATGCACCCAAATCAACACCGGACGCGCTACTCCCTTTGGATTGGCGGTTTGATAGACGTCCAATTCCAACCTTTGTCCGTCCTTTTCTGCATAAAGATGGGTGGATTTTTGGATTTCCTGGGCGATCAGGGGTAAGCTGATGAGGAGACAAAAAGGAATTAGAAGTTTTTTCATCTTGCTTAAGTTTTCGTAATCGTTTTGATTTTAATTACTCTTTCTGCTAAGGTTTCGGCAGAAGCCCAAATGTAGGTATTATCTGCCAAGGGAGAAGGACCAAAAATAGTTTTCCCGAGATAAATTACCTGCAGGTGTCTCGGGGAATTCAATTGCTGCCAAGCTATAATCTTTTCTTTTTTATGTAAATTGAAATCCTGAATCAAGACAAAACGAAAATGAAAAACCACTGGACAATCCTATGGCTTTGCCTGGGCATGCTCCTGATCGTGCATTTGCCGAGCGGGAATGCCCAAAATCGTCTTTTACTGGATTTTGGCCAGCGTGGACCAAGTTCTCACTCCTCCTACCTTCAGGTTACTGCTGAAAAACACGCTTCCAACTTTTCCTGGGCAGTTCCGCCGCAAGATCATTTCTATAGGCCCAAATTTGAGGCCATTCGAGCACCGGAATGGCTTGATGGGGTGGTGGGCAAGTCTTTGGAGTTTTCGATTGATGTCTCTCCAGGCAACTGGCAGATTCGCTTGGCGGCAGATGCAGGAACGGAATATATATCCAGCTTATCTTTACAGATCAATCAGCAAGCTCAAAATCTAGGCTGGCATGGCTTCCGCCCCCCCGCCGAACCATTGACAAACCCCATCGAACACTTTCGACTTTGGTTAGGGAATATCAATACATCTAGTGGGCAGCTGCACTTTAAACTTAGCAGTGAGCGGGATTCTGTTCGATTACTCAGCCTAGAACTGGTGGCGACGGGTGAACCCGAGACAGCTAAAGAGCAATGGCTAGCAGAGCAGATTCATGAACTGGGTGCTTGGAAAGGTCGTGATAAATCCATTAAACCCTTATTGGAAGAATTGTGGTTTGAGAGTCAAAAGAATACAGACCGAAACTGGTGCTATCAGCAATGGCAATATCTCGATCTGTTGGCAAGAGCAGAGGAAATCCGAGATATGCGCGGTTGGGAATGGGCCAAACGTAAGACCAGAATGAGTATGATCCGCCGTCATCAGCAGGGCGGTATGCTATTGGATCCATTATTGCGTGAACCCGGCCATCCGCTAGAAGAACGGGCCCGCTGGCTGAGGGCTAGATTTTTACACCATCTAGATCTGGAGTACCGGTATCCAGGAGAGGCAGCGCGCGCTGAAGCTGATTTTCAATTACTGAGGAAGACGCATCCCACTGATCGATTGCTTAGAATGTATACTGGTGAGCAATTGCCGGCAGAGTGGGGGAGCAAGGAAGATCTAGTTCCTTCCCCTAGTGCCCCGGCTTGGTCAAGGAAGCAATTGCTAGCCATGCAGCGACTCCGTTCTTTGGTACATTATTGGGTGGAGGAGCGGCAAGCCAGCAATGGAGAGTTAGGTGGAAAACTAGGAGACGATGTGGAGGCCTTACGATTTTGGCACCCTTTGATTTACACGGGGGATACGATTGCTCGAAGGGGCTGGATTAAGTTGGCAGATGGTGTTTGGCATAGTCAGCAGGTGCACCAGGGCTACGCTCGTTATGTAGATGATGTAGAACATGCTTCGGAGTTTGTTTCAGATACTGCGCCCTTATTGTTGGTGGCTTCTGAAGACACCGCCTATCATCGCCGAACCCTATTCACGCTGAAACACTTTTTGGAAAGATGGACGCGTGTATCTTCCGATGGACACCGCTTATTTAAATCGGCTTGGTATAGCGCCACTGAGATCGAAGAGAAGCCACCAAAGAATAGAGATGTTCAATACAATGCCCGTGCGATGCAACCGCTCCGGTATTGGCTGTGGCGATACCCAGAAGATAAGCAGGTTCGAGATGCTCTATATGACTGGAGCATGGCCTGGGCTACTATTGCTGCAAGTACCGCAAAAGGTAAACCCAAAGGGATCCTGCCGCCTTCCATCCGATCAGAAGACGGTGCCATCAATGGCGACGAACCTACTTGGTATAAAGCCAATATGCTCTGGGACTATTATGATTATCGGGGAGATGGCCAAATGTTGGATCAATTGCTTTTTATCTGGCAACACACCCAGGACTCGACCTTACTGGAGCCCATCGTTGCTTCCCTTCAGTTGGTTCAGGATCATATTTCAGAAAGTAAAGATGCGCCAGAGGGCTCCGCGGCTTGGGCGGCAATGAAAATGGTGCAGAATCGTTCCTTCTGGGGCGTGGCGGGGCAGTGGCGCTTACTGACTGCCGATACGCGCTTTGATAACCTACTTTTGCAATATGCTCCCTTTTACGTACGGTACCAGATTACAGGGGAACTGGATTTTCTGTCTGAAGGACTCGATCAATTTCTAGAAACAACGGCCTACAATAAAGAGATGCTGACTAGCGAAGTCATTTTCACCGATCGCCTTTTAGCTACCAACCAGCGCTATGGGGCTCGGCTTGATAGCGAGGCCATAAAGGCCATGCTCACGGGAGATGTGGTTATATCTAGCACTTCGCCTTATCTAGCAGTCACCTGGGAGAAAACCTTTGCAGGATTTACGGCTTTGTTGGAGGAGCAATCTGGGCATTCGCTTAAGTTCTCTATTTTTAATCATTCTCATGAGACCCATGCGGCAGAGTTGCGCTTGTGGCAACTAACACCAGGAACGTACCGGATAATCAGTAGTGAAGGTTATCAAGCGCGCTTTAATCAGCGGGAAGCCGGGAAGCTAATTAGCATACCGTGCCCTTCTCAAGAGTTAGTTGAATTTCAAATTATGACGGATCAATAAGAGTAGGAAAGCTATTTGATTTCAGGGTGATTTACTGAACTACCTCATGCTTGGCAATAAAATCGGGATCAATCAGAATTCCTGCTCCTGGCCCTGTTGGCACCTCGATCACACCTGCTCTACTCACTAAATCCGCTGTTGGACATTCAATGGGTATACTAGTATTGAAGCCTTTGAATTCATGATATGGGCCAGCGTTTGGCAAAGCAGAAACAAAATGCATCATATACAGATAGCCTAGACCCGAACCGGAAATATGAGGTACGCACAGCTTGTTTTTGGTGTGAGCCATTCGAGCGACGCGCATAGAACGAATCATACCGCCAAAGTAGAAGATATCCGGTTGTACAATATCTAAGGCATCATTGCCAATCAACCAACGAAAGTTGCGCATGCTAGGCTCCTGTTCCCCCCCGGCGATGGGTACGCTCAGAGCGTCGGCAACAGCCTTGGTTTCTTCATACCAATCAAAAGGGGTAGGTTCTTCATAAAAGTCGATCTGGTATTCCTCTAGAATCCTTCCAACCCGAATGGATTCTTTCACATCATATGAACCGTTGGAGTCAGCGTAGATGGTCATCTCTGGGCCAAAGGCCTCTCGCACTAATGGGATGAGTGCTTCCGTCCGACCGGGAGGGTAGTCTTTGTTTTTGCTCATTCGCCCCCCGATCTTGAATTTGACGGCTTTCGCTTGCGTTTCTGCCACTGTAGCTTTGATTTTTTCAATGGAAGCTGTGGCCGTTTCTCCCCGATAGTTGTTGGCACGATATACAGCAATAGCAGGATTCTTTACCCCACCTAGGAGTGTACCAATAGATTGGTCACTTATTTGACCCAATAGGTCGAGAATAGCAAATTCGATGGTGGCAAGCGGTACCCACAGCGCCAGGTTTTGGAGTTTGTAATTACTTCGATAGACGTATACCTCCTCCAATAAGGATTCCAGTTTTCTAGCATCCTGACCAATAAAGAAGCTTTGTAAACGATTCAGAAAAATGGGATAGAGGGATCGCATTTGTGCGTTGTTGGCTACCGAAAAACCTTCTGCTCCATCCTTCGAGCGAACTCGGCAAATGAAATTGTTTTTGTATCGAAGTAATGCTAAGGATTCAATGAGAACGGGATCCTTCAGCGTGGAGATATTCAGAACATTTTCAGCAAAGGCATTATCCAGGCTTGAATAGTCGATGGGTTTACCGGAAGCAGGATCTTTTGCTTGCTCCAGGTTCTGGCAACCGTAGGTAGGAAGTATCGTTCCTGCTACACCGAGGAGTGAATTCTTAATGAAGGTTCTTCGTTTTGAAAGCATATAGATGTGTTATCAGTGGCAAAATAATTCCCACCAGCCGGGTATTGACATCTTCAGTAGTTGTACTTGCTCTTGTTAAAATTACTGAATTTTGAGAAGATGCTTAAGTCAATGGAGTTTCTTTTAATTAGAAACCAAATATCTCATTAAGGTAGAGTTGCATCTGTTTTTGTCGGGCTTCAACTAAGGTAAGCATCGTCAAGTCTACAGGATGCCACATGAAGAATAGAGTGATAATCTTAGCTTGGCTAATGTAGTGGAAGAAGAGGCCTTCTCCCGCATTTAGCCGTTTGCCCAACATGATCATGTGGTTGCATTTCGAACTTGTCACATCCCTTCAGAATTTCTTTGAGAATATAATTTTTTTACAAATTTTTGCTGTACATTCACCCTTGATCTTCGTGTACTCAAGGGCAAATACTCAACGCCAAAATTATACTTCTCCTTGACTGTGGAACCTGCAAAACGGTTCCTATCTCAATTCCACGTCTCCTAGTATTAAATGATTAATGCCTTGGGCCTTGATGCCTTTATGTAAGTATTAAAGTGCTACCTGATAGGACCCCGATATTGATGATTCTGCAAATTAAGCGCTTGTTTCTACTATTTAGCGGTAGGGGCACGGCCAATAGATCTTATACCTATATACCCCGTATCATGAAAAAACCGTCATACACCATTCTCATCCTTTGCCTTCTATTAAATCCCATCTCGGGATGGAGCACTAGTGAAACAAAAGATAACTATGCTTTTCAAAGAGCTGATTGGATCTACTTTCTGTATGAAGAATTGCAATCCCCGGTAGAAGACTTTGAGGAAGAGCGTACAGAATTTGCTTTGCCTTTTCTTCTAGCAGATAACCCCTGTGAGGTGGGGAGTAATCTTATCCTTCGTTGCGGAATTCCAAGAGAGAGTACCAACCTTTCTCAGCAGTCCAACAATTTTGATATTTCAACCTACACTAGCTGTATTAGCAGCAATTTCGATTATAGTGGAAGAGATCAGATCTATGAACTCACTGTTCCCACAGGTCTGGACTTCCTTGAACTTCGCCTCACAGGTCCCAGACTGAATCCCTTCGGCAAGCCCACTCAATTCACTAGTATGACAGCGAATCTGGATATATTCCTGTACAGTTGCAGCACCGGATCCTGTATTGCTAGTGGGACTAGAACCGGAACCACTAATGAGGTAGTTATGCTTGACCCGGCACCTCCTCCAGGGGAATACTATGTAATTGTAGATGGGAGAACTGACAATATAGTCTCGAGTTACACGGTTTGGGCTTACTGTGGCACAAGCGATGACCCCTGTGCGAATAACACAGCTTCTATCCCAATCGTTTGTAATCAACCGATAAGCGGGAATACATCCGGACAAGGGGACGATTTTCAAGTTGAATTATATAGAGATTGCTTCTTGAGTACTTGGCCTTATGACAACCAGGATATCATGTATGAGTTCCAAACCCCGCAGGGCGCTACCCAACTGGAATTCTTACTCACTGGCCTGACAGCAGATTTGGACATGTTTATCTACGATTGTAGTCCTTCCGGAGAATGTGTAGGACACAATGTCAAATCTGGTTTCTCGTTCGAAAATGTGGTGATCAATAATCCCTCCGGAACCTATTACGTGATCATTGACGGGGAAGATACGGATGGGTTATCTCATGTAGGCGGCTTCACCTTAGAGGTGGTTTGCGATGGAGGTAATGTCAGTGATGATCCTTGTAATAGTGAATTTGATCAGTTGCAATGCAACGAGACCTACCAGGAAGACAACATCAATACGGAAAGCTTCTTCTTTGCGGATGCTTATGATGGTTGTAGCGTAACCAATGGGGCAGATTATGATGGGGATGATCGGCTCTATCGCATCACAGCTACCAGTCCATTACCCATTACCATCAGAATGACAGACCTGAATGCGAACCTGGATATGTTTCTATTTGATTGTACCAGTTCTACCACTTGTATTGATCAAAGTAGGGGAAGTGGTACGAGTGATGAGCAAATTACCATTGACAATCCCATTCCAGGGACAGATTACTATTTTGTTGTTGATGGGGTAGATCCCAATTCACAATCGACCTATACCTTATCCATAGAGTGTCAGAGCAGCGAAGACCCTTGTACCAGCACGGCTATGGACTTGCTTTGTAACCAGAACTCTGGTCTTTTCAATAACAACTCAGGAGGAAGCAATTTCTTCGCAGATCTGTATGAAGATTGTTTTACCACCTCAAATCCTTATTCTGGCAATGACCGCCTCTTCCGCTACTCCACTCCTCAGGATGTTACCTCAGTGACCTTCAACTTGACGAACATGAGTAACAATCTTGACCTTTTTGTATACAATTGTAGCGGGCTCGGAGGTTGTATAGATAGGAGTACAAGGAGTGGTTCTGGGGATGAAAGTATAACGATAAATAATCCGTTTGGCACCTATTACCTGATTGTCGATGCACGAACAGCCAATATAACGAGTAGCTTCCGCCTCTCCGCCGATTGCGAATATGAGGATGACCCCTGCCAAACTACAGCTAATTTGATCGATTGTAATCAAACGATCAATAGCAACAACTTTAGTAGTGAAGATAATTTTGATACATCTGTATTCACCTCCTGCGGCGCGCCAACACAACCCTATGACGCCAGGGATCGAGTTTATGAATTGGTAGTACCAACAGATGTGAATTTTATCGAGGTTGCTCTGACCGGATTAGCGGCAAACCTAGACCTCTTCGTTTTCAATTGTACAGGTGGCAATACGACCTGTGTCGGTGCAAGTACCAGTACAGGTAACGGAGACGAGTTGATAGAACTGGATGTAACGGCCGGGAAGTATCGCATTGTGGTGGATGGCGTCGATGCTAGCCAAGAGTCAAACTTTACTTTGGCGGTCAATTGCTGCAACGATCAACTTTTTGAAAACTGTGACAATATTAGTTACGCGTTCACTGGTTCTGCTCTGAATTTTAATTTCTCAGCCGATCTACCCGATTGGGAGCAGTTTACCGATGGTTGGATCTGGGTAGTAGATGGCCAGGATGCGAGTGATATAGTTACTACCGGATTAAATTATGAATTTACGGGCCCCGGAACTTATGAAGTTTGCTATGATTATATTGATAACACAACGGGTTGTCAGGTAGGCTGTTGCAATCAATATTGCATTGAAGACCCGTACGCCTGTGGACTGATCAATATTCAAAAGGACTCTTTCCCTGGAGAAGGCTTTCAGTTTACCTTACTGGAGACTGCCGTTTCGCAGATTACTTGGACGATGCGTACGGAAAGTGGCGAAGTGACTGAAATTGGTACGGAACCGATCTCTCAATTGGTGCTCTTTGATAGTAACTGTCCGGTGGTAGATATCTGCGTTCGATATTACGATGATATCAGTGGGTGTTGGAAGATTTGCTGTCTAACAGTAGAATTATGCGAAGAGGTAGCAGGATGTGATGACTGCGTAGATTGCTTCTTTTATGATACCCGAACAGTTAATGATTATACCGTAAGTTTTTACGATAACTATTGTGAGGCAACAGATGAATTCGGCAACCCGCTTACCTTAACCTATCAATGGCTCTTCATCGAAGTGGCTACGGGACAACCTGCAAATGTTATTTATCTAGATGGAACCAGCGAAACGGACGCCAATCCTGTCGTAGATTTCCCTGGTCCTGGTCAATATGAGGCTTGTATACAGATATTTAGTGATGTCGGTAGTATCCCTGTGCAGCTATTTAGCTGTTGTCAAACCATAAATTTGACGGAAACACCTTGCTTCGCCCCACCTATAGCGCATTTTACCTGGAACATTGATCAAGAGACCGGCTGGTATTATTTTGATGCTTCCAGCAGTCAAGGAGCAAGCAACTTTACTTGGGATATACCGGCCGATGTCGAGACGGTTTATGTCCCTGGGGGACAAGCAGTTTGGGCTTTCTTCCCTGATAATCAATGCGCTGATATTTGCTTAATCGTCAATAATGCGTGTGGACTTTCCTCCATTTGTCAGGAGTTCTGTAGCGTTGACGGCTGTACAGAGATCCCGGAGGCCGCGCCCTTAGTAAGGCCGCAGATCAATGGTCAACAAGTAAGCTTTATAGGAATGCCAGAGGGAGGACTTTGGAATAATCACCAATGGCAATTACCCGCCGGTGCCACTTTCGCCAATGGTACCGATGCCACCACTCCAAGCCCAGTGATCGATTTTGCTGCGGCTGGCCACTACCGAATCTGTGTCACATACTACAATGGCTGCACGCGAATTTGCCATTGTTGGACAGTCGCTATCCAGGACGTTTGCGCTGGGGTCGAAGTGCTCACAATGGGCTTGCAAACCCTTGGAGATAATACTGGCGGGAGCAGCCAGTTTGTAGCCCCAGACTACGACTGCTATGACGGCCAATCCACCTTTTCGGCTCCAGATAAAATATATGAAATCACAAAGACAAGCAATGAGGGAGACCTTACGATTACTTTGATCAACGAGGGGCTTGGTGGGCTACCGCTAGACCTGGATATTTTCCTTTTGGATGATTGTTTATTGCCCGCTACTTGTTTAGGACAAAGCCTCAATCCTTTCGGACAGCCCTATTTCAACCGCAATTTTGACGCGATCCACTTGCCTGATTTTCCGGCGGGAACCTATTATCTGATAGTAGATGGGTATAATCAAGGGCAGCAAGGACCATTCCGGCTTACCGCAACGGAGGGAGATCTTTTCTGTGATGGCAGTAGTATTGTCTGTGGACAACCCAGCTCTGCCTCGACAGATGGACAACCTAATAACGTTAGTGCTTACAGCTGTCAACCAATCGATCGGAGAGGAGGATATACGGGCCCTGAACGAGTCTATACCTATGAGGCAACTTTTGATGGCATAGTTAACGTAAGTCTAAGCGGACTAGAGACACAGGTTGATTTAGATCTGTTAATCCTGGATGCCTGTGATCAAGCCGCCAACTGCCTGGGCTACGGGAAAAATCCCGCTGGCCAAGATGAACTAGTAAACCTAAATGTAACTGCTGGACAGACCTATTATTTGGTGATTGAAGGCTGGGATGGTAGCGTTGGGAATTTTACCCTCGAGATTCAGCACCCAACTTGCGCCCCGGTAAATACCTGCGATAACCTCTGTGCGGAGAATTGTTGCGATACCAACTGCAATAACTTAATCTACACGATCGAAGACAATTACGATATTTACTCAGGCTATGGTTCCCTGACTTACCGCTTTGAGAACATATCGGGAATGGAAATTTGCAAATGGGAAATTGACGGTGTAGAAGTTCCAGGAACTGAGAATTTAGATGTTTTATTCTACACACTGGAGGAGGGACTGCATACTATTTGTATGTATCTGAAAGTTCCCGGAGCGGATTGCGTAATTCAGTGTTGCAAAACCATCTATGTACAGCCCCCCTTTAACTGTGGAGAGACTACGATTGACTATGAACTGGTAACAAACCAAGGCTATCGTTTTACACTCAATAATGGATCCAATTATCAGACCATTTCTTGGACCTGGGTAGATACGGACTCACCCTTAGGAACAGGTCCACTTTCAAATATTCTAGATTTTCCTACTTCTTGTGAATCTGCTACGGTTAGTGTTAGTTATTTTGACCCGCAATTTGATGCCTGGTTCTTGTGTAGCCGAACAGTTTGGCTATGTCCACCAGAGGATTGTGGTGCAGGCAATATCAACTATAAGTATGATGGGGATACCTTCGTGTTCGACTTCGATTTGCCGAACACGACTGATCCATCGACAGTGACTTGGAGCGAATTGGAAACAGGTCTAGAGTTCGGCCAGGGACAGGGCTTGGGAGTATCTTATCCTAGCGCTTTACCGTGCGAGATTCGGACAATCTGCATTCGCTATTTTGACTACTACACCTACAGCTGGTACAGTTGCTGCCGAAGGATTTACTTATGTGATCCCTTTGATTGCACAATTATTGATTGGCAGTACCTTGACTCAGAATCCAGTTTCCAATTCAACATTCCGCAAGAAGATGATTACAGCAATGTGAGCTGGAGAATAGATGCGCCAAACATGGCGCCCTTAGGTACGGGCTATACCTCGGATCTTTTACCCGCCTCAAGCTCCTGCCCAACCTATGTGGTGACGGTCGAATATTATCAAGCATCATGCGAATGCTGGCGCCAATGTAGCCTTGTTTTTGAGGCATGCCCACCCGAAGACTGTGGTACTACAGATCCACTAACCTTACCTTGGTTACAAGCCCTAATCGATTGTGATAATGCGAGCTGTGGGCTGCAGGTGTTTGCTTGCCGTTATCAAGGACAACCAGTAATAAATCTAAGAGACAATCCGTACCTCTGTACTTTTGGAGAAGGTAGAGTATACAATTGCGTCGGCGAACTACTATTCACCTACGGCGGTACCAGTGGGATCAACAATGATTTAGCAGAGCAATTGACCAATTGTGAGTTAATTTTTGAATGCCCATTACCTAGCCCTGAGATCTGTGATGATGGCTTGGATAATGACCAAGATGGTTTGGTAGATTGTGAGGATCCAGATTGTAGTTTTGATATCTACTTTGCATGGACAGATGCGGATTGCGGTGCTAATAATGGTAGTGCTACGGTTTACATCGATCCCGGATATATAATTGCGAGAGGAATCCTACCTACTTACGAATGGAGTAATGGTGCAACAACTCAGTCCATCAATGGTGTGGCACCTGGCACCTATTCCGTCACAGTTACTAATGATAGCGGATGCCAAACCGTTGGTGAAGTGACGATCGGAGAGAAAAATAACTTGGTGGTTCAGGTAGGAACCACGGTCAATATTATTTGTGAAGGTGACAGCACCCTATTGCAATCACAAATCAATGGAGGCAAACCTCCCTATGCCTACACCTGGAGTGACGGCCTCGGCTCTACCTCTTCCGTCTTTGCTAAACCTATCGAAACTACTACTTTCTATCTCACGGTAACGGATATCAACGGCTGTCAAACTATAGATTCTACCGAGATTACGGTAATCCCGAAACCTCCGATAGACAATATTGATACCATATGTTCACCAGACCTCCTGACCTACCGGGTGGAGTTCTTTACAACTCCTGGCAACTTGGTGAGTGCTGATCAAGGGCAAGTCCAAGATTTGGGCAGCGGCTTGTTTGCTGTCTCTGGCATCACTACAGGCCAAGATGTGGTTATCACGGTTGTAGACCCTAATACAGACTGTTTCAACATCGAAACCGTCATCTCCCCGCTATGTCCTTGTCCAGATATTCCACCTCCAGTTAGTGACGGAGATCAAGAAATTTGCCTCGGAGATGCTATCCCCGCCCTCACTGTTCAAGCCATAGATGGTTTCAATGCCAATTGGTATGATGCTCCTGTAGATGGTCAATTCTTGGCTTCTACCTTTAGCTTCATTCCGCCACAGGCTGGTACCTACTATGTGGAATATGAAGATATTCTGAGCGGCTGTGTAAGCACAACTAGAACAGCCGTCACCTTGATCATTAATCCTTTGCCAGTGGTCGAAATCCTGGGAGATACCATTCTCTGTGCTTCGGAAACTACCATCCTGACGGCAACTGGTGCAGATACCTATAGTTGGAGTACAGGTGAAACGGGGGACAACATTACGGTTTCGTCCAGTGGTATTTACTGGGTGGAAGGAACGGATGTCAATGGATGTAGAGATAGAGATACTGTGACGGTTGATATTGCAGACCCCATAAATATTAACATGACGCCAGCTGACGTCAGCTGTTTCGGGTTCTCCGACGGAAGTATCAGGAGGAACGCCTCCTTATGCCTATGTCTGGAATACTGGGTCACAATCACCGGACTTAACAGGGCTGCTGCCTGGTCGTTATATACTGACGATAACAGACGCCAGACAATGCACCCAAATCGATAGCGTAGATATTATGCAGCCGGATGAACTCTCCTTGGATACTATAGTGGTAGATCCCATATGCGGGACCGTGCCCAACGGTAGTATTGATGTGGTGCCAAGTGGAGGAACTCCGCCTTACAATTTTGCTTGGTCCGACGATCTCCTTGCAACCACAGGATCTCGAACGGACCTAAATGCTGGAAATTATTCCGTCACGATAACGGATCAAAATGACTGTATCATTACAGCCAGTTTCACGCTAACCGATATCCAAGAATTAAATCTAGAACTAATTCCTACTGATGCAGATTGCAATGGGGCTAGCACTGGTAGTATAACCCCCATTCTTACCGGCGGGACAGGCCCTTATAGTTTCCTTTGGTCAGATCAGAGCGCCGATTCTGTCTTACAGAATATCCCTGCGGGAGTCACCTTTTCAGTGGTAGTAACGGATGCCTTTGGTTGCACAATTTCCGGTGAGGCTAGTGTGTCTGAGCCCCCTGTATTGGAAGGTACCCTCAACGCTACAAATGTGATTTGTTTTGGAGAATCCAATGGTAGTGTATCTGTGGTGCCATCTGGGGGCACCCCTCCGTATAATTATAGCTGGTCTAATGGTTTGCAAGATGCTAGTACCATTGAGGATCTACCAGCGGGACAATATGTTTTAACCCTTACCGATGCGAATGGTTGTGCCTGGATTAGTGAGCCGGTGGAGGTAGATCAACCAGATGATCTTGTTGTTACTGGAGAAGTTACGGATGCTACTTCGTGTGCTACGTCGCCAGATGGTGCCATTATCCTAAGCGTTACTGGGGGTACACCCGATTATACCTATGCCTGGTCTACTGGAGTTAACACAAAAGACCTAATTGGTGTAAGTGGTGGTACTTATACGGTCACAGTCACGGATGCGAACGACTGTGAACAGATCGAAAGCTTTACCGTCAATGAGCCCTCCGCTTTATCCGTAGAAATAACGCAAGTGGATGTGCTTTGCAATGGAGATGCCACTGGCAGCCTAAGTTTGTCGATTAGCGGTGGCTTACCGCCCTACAGCGTGCTTTGGTCAGATGGTACTACCGGCACCGATCGAGAGAATCTTGTCGCTGGCACCTACGGCTATACGGTCACGGATGCCAATCAATGTACCTTCACC
>ENA-UENX01000025-UENX01000025.1-marine-metagenome-genome-assembly--contig:-NODE-25-length-70713-cov-3.356735_pt1 | contig 70713 bp, 55 predicted proteins | sample MGYA00237875_ERZ529327 | MGnify/ENA primary metagenome ERZ529327 (study PRJEB26372, sample SAMN05368347) | marine metagenome | biome: cultured habitat; feature: ocean water; material: water; isolation... | reverse complement strand
CTTACCTGTTGGATAGAGTCCGTCCAAGCTCCCCCCTTGGCCACCCGGAACTTTCCTCTTTTGGGACCAAGATCAGAGATAGGTAAGACATTCTCGTTGGTCCAGCGACTGTAATAATTCTCATCATACCAATCCCAACACCATTCCCCGACGTTACCACTCATATCAAAGACTCCTAAGCTATTACTGGAAAAAGATCCCACTGGAGCTACGTTGATAAGACTGTCTGAGACAGGTTCGGCCTGGCGGTAGTTGGCAAACTGTGCTACCTCTTTAGGTTCCCGAGTACCCGTCCAAATGTGATGCTTTCCTCTGCTTTTTGCGGCGAACTCCCATTCGGACTCGGTAGGCAATCGATAGCCATTGGCCTTTCGGTGCACAGAGATTTTCCATTTGAGCTTGTCTTGTAGATTAGAATTCCGAATATCTTTCCGCCGCTTATCAATCGAATAAGCGGGTGAAAAACCGTGTTGCAAGCTCAACCAATTGCAGTATTCAATGGCATCATACCAACTCACCTTGTTAACTGGCAAACGACCATTACCCTCATCAAAAGGTCGATCTATACCTCTAGCCATACAGTACGCTTGGTACTCTGCCTGGGTTACTTCATATCCACTAACCAGGAAGGAACCTACCTCCACCAGATGTAATGGAGATTCATCCGCCTCTCCTACCTTGAATTCGTCTCCTTTCCAAAAGGTACTACCCCCCACAAAGATCATCTGACTATCCTGTTCCGCACGACTGATGGGAGATAACACTAAAGGCTTTACAGCTACAGCCAAGGATTCAGGTAGCTCAATGGCTTCATATTGATATTTCGTCTGGCGATGAAAGATGAAATCCCCATGAGCCTCCGACTTACCGAAGCCATCACAGTATATATCAGGGTTATCCTGGCTCATCCTTTGCAGTAAAGCTGGCAAATGAAGAGAAGAGGAATCTGGTAGCTGTTCTAAAGTCTGATACAGGAGTTTGCTTAACTCCGCCTCGTCCGTATCAAAAAACCCCTCACCTGCCAAACCCACAAAGCGACGTGTTTCCCCACTTAGAATAGGTTGGACGTCCAGGCTTTCAATAGAATCGGCAAGCATGTTGGTAGCGATCAAACAGCTTGAATCCTGGCGCATTTCGGCTATATCGTCCTTAGTGCCAAGGAATCCTTCGATTCCCATCAAGATATGCTGGCATTCAATCTCATCAACGAGCTTACTGAGTTGATCTAGCCCAAGCGCGGTCTTGGTCATCTTGCGAATACTTACATCTTTAGGGAAGAAGAAGGAACGACCTTCTATTCGGTGAGATTGGCCTATAAAATATACAAGTAATTGCCCATCTTGTGAAAAAGATTGCGCTTCATCATACTTATAAAAGTATTTGTATTCCCTGAGCTTGTTGTCGATTTCATCTGCCGTAGGATTGGCGACTACTTCAACTTGGAAGTTATAGTGTCTTTGCAAAAGACTCGCCAATTGAGAGGCCTTCTTTATAGAATGTTGCAGGGTATCTAATTCCGTGTAATCGTTGACAGCGAATATCAACGCTCGATTAGTATGGATTGGATCAATTAGATCCTGAGAAGAGATAGAAAATGAGAGGCAAAGGAATAAAAAGCCCCATAACGTCCGTTGAGGTAGTTTTCTCCAATTCATGCTTAGACCTTTTGGTGCTCCGATAGTTTTCTAACGACTATGAACGATCAATACTTGGGTTAATGCAACTATCGGTAAAGTACATTTTTCAGCTATTAATACGATTAACACATTTTATTGTTTCATATATGAATTAAAATCAAAACACTCTGCCTATTGAGTTGCTTCAGTGATTCCAAGTATTTTGCTTCTGCTCATCTGATCCATATTGATTCGACCTTGGAAATACCTTACTTTTGTGACGGCTATAAACTAAACTATTGCTATGCGCTTACGCTCCTCTCTACTCTTTCTCTGCCTTTTCCCTATTGTACTATTTGGTCAAGAATGGTACCAGATTAAAACCAATTTCTCTGGAATTGCCGCAGCAGAGTACGTCCCCGAAATAAATGTTCTATTCATCGATCAAGAAGGAAGAGAATGGTATGGCTCTAATGGAGGCTTGTCCATGTTCTACAAAGGTCGCTGGACAACTTACACCCCGGAAAACAGTAGTATTCCTTTCCAGAAGGTCTTTGGACTAACTATGGATGAAGACAATGATCTGTATGTGGCAGCCGAAGAGGGTCTATTTAGAAAAGTAAACGAAGACTGGGAGGAACTTTCCTGGCAAGTACCTTTCAATGGCGTTAATGATGTTATTGCCATTACAAAAGATAGCTTTTTCGTTGCTTCCAACAATGGTTTTCACAAGTATGCAAATGGTACTTGGACCTTTAACACCTACCCGGCATTGCCCTCTAGATATGTCAGAAATATTGAAACAGCAACAGATAGCACTATTTGGGCCACCTTTGACTATGCCAAGCTAGATGGTTCAGGGCCTTTGGGGTTTGATGGCATTGGGCAATATGACGGAAACGAATGGGTAATATCCGTGATCCCTTATTTGGCGTTTCAGGTACTATTTTCCCAGCCGCCTTACGCGACATTGCCATTGATACCAGTGGTAAAATTTGGGCTGCTTCGGCTAGAAAAGGGTTATTAGTCATTGACCTACAAGATACCTCCTACGTTCAAATCGATGAAACCACCGCCCCCTTCTGGAACAACACGCTGTACTCGATAGATATTGATTCTAGTAACCATGTATGGATTGGGGCTCAAACTGAGTTACTTCATTATGATCCAACCATCGATGAATTTGAGGCAGTTAAAACAGAAGATGGTCCGTTTACCTTCTCGAGGTATAGGCAACTCTATCGGGCGCCCAACGGAGCACTCTGGACGGTGGCGAATGGCGAAGTAGGACGGCTCAATACCGATGGATGGGAAGTAGTTCACTCCTTTGTATCTGATGGTCTACATGGAAATCGGGTGTGGGCTCTCGATTGCAAGTCAGATGGGATCTGTTACATTGGGCTTGAGGATCGTGGAGTGGCACTAAGCGCAGATGGCCGGTGGATCGCCTCTCTCCTACAGGAAAATACTTTTCTTGAAAATGAAGCCAGGGATTTCGCTGTGGGACCGAATGGAGAAGTATATATCGCCAGTCAAAATGGAATCTACTATTACGAAGAAAATACTTTTGTCCACCTAGAAAATATTCAAAATCGACTACCCTATCCGATTGTGACGGCCTTGGAATATGATATGGAGCGGGGTGGTCTATGGATTGCGACCAACGGCAGTCGAGCGCTAGGTAATGGAGGTTCAGGGCAGGACGCTGCAGGTGGTTTGGCTTTTTATCGACCTGCTACGGGGAGTTGGGAGTACTTCACACCAACCTACCTTGAGGAATCTGCCAGTTATAACATAGGGTATCACATTTGGGATCTAGAGTTGGATGATCAAGGAACGCTTTGGGTAGGGAGTTCTGCCCCAACCAATGCTTCTTATGGTATTTTAAGTGCCTATGATGGAGAAAACTGGCGGACATTTAATCGCTTGGAAAGTCCAGTTCCAGCGGGTATCACAAACTTAGTTTCAGTGCCCGGCGGTGGCGTATGGTTTACCGGCACCAATGGTGGCTTTGCTTTTACTAGAGACTTTGTAGAGGTAGAAGTGCATACCCCAAATGATGCCAATGATAACCCTGTTTTCGGCTATAGGTGTATCTACTACGATGAACAAAAGCAATCCGTTTACCTCGGTACTTCCAGTCCCACAAGAATGCTTGAATACGATGGGCAAGACTATACCTGGTTCGACTTCAGTGAAGTTCCCATCGATACATTTGCAGGTATCAGTGCCATTAGCAAGGATGAAGCTGGCAACTTGTGGGTGGCCAATAACGAAGAAGGTATTTTCTTGTACAATGCGGATGGGGTGAAGTTCCCAGATCGGGTTTGGCCTGGAGATACAAATTCAGATGGTCTTGTAAATATGGATGATGTCTTGAGTTTAGGGCTTGCCATGGGACGAACTGGTCCGGCAAGATCAATCCTTACCATCAACTGGGAGGCTCAAAACAGTGAACATTGGCCGTCCTTTTACGAGGATGGACTTAATCACAAGCATGCTGACTGCGACGGCAATGGTTTGGTAGAAGAAATAGACTTAGAGGCCATAAATGAGAATTATAATTTCAAGCATCCATTGGCTAAGGGCCTCTTCCCTGGCAATTTACCAGAGTTGAAGTTGGTCTTCAGCCAAGATTCCCTGCCCGCAGGAGGCAAAGTCATCGCTAACCTTGTTTTGGGTTCCGCTGAAAATCTTGTGAACGACCTTCATGGCTTGCGATTTAACTTACACCTAGACAGTCGATTTGGGGTAGAGACCACCGCTTCACTGGCCTCCACCAGTGGATGGCTATTAGAAAACGAGGCCCATTTAGAATTACTAAGAGCAGATGATGCTTTCTCGATCATCTCCTTCGCGCTAAGTAGAACAGATGGACAAGGGCAATCTGGCCAGGGTGTTATTGCCCAGCTCGAATTGACTCTTCCCAGCTCAAATGTCAATGATTGGCAATTGCGGATTGGTGAAGTAATGGGCATTACTAGCAATGGATTTCAACTTCCCGTAGAAGGAAAGAAGAACATACAAGTAGTCTCCAATCAGATTTCAAACGTATCAAATGCGAATTCCAAATCGATACGGATATATCCCAATCTTTTACCATTAGGGCAGTCGGAAATTTTCCTGGAGTCTACAGCGTTCGAAGGGCAGTTCTTACTTTTCGCCCCGAACGGCTCCCTAGTAGATCGCTTAAGTATAAAAGACCAGCTATCTGTCCATCTCCGAACAGAGGGCTTGTATTTCTATCAAATACTGGATCAGGCTGGACAGCAAGTCCAGGCCGGAAAGCTGGTGGTGTATTAATGATCACTGCTCTTGTAGGATTTATGCACTTTCCAATCGAGCCCAAGGAGAGGAGTAGTACAATAGGATATATCAGCATTAAATTAGCTTCAATCTATAGTTAACTGATAGGCGGGCAAACACCTTATTTGTCAGAAAACTCCTTCAATTCGTCTTCTGCTGATAGGATTTCATTTCCTGCTCCCATGCTTCATACTCCTCCATAAGCTGCTGCAGCATTTCTGATTGCTCAACAGACAAGTCCTGATGTTCTACTAAATCTTCACTTAGATTATATAGGGAAGTATCCTGATCACTCATTAACAATTTCCAAGGTCCCTTCCTTAGGGCTTTCTGGTTTCGATAACGCCAGGCCAGGCTTCTTGGAGGCAATGACTGGTTTTGTAGCATTAAACCCGAAAGGTCTATTCCATCCAAATCTAAGTTTTTAGTATCTACACCTGCTAGGGCCAGGAAGGTTGGCATCCAGTCAAAACTCATTACAGTCTGATCTGATCTGCCGGCTTGAATTTTTCCATTCCAATAGGCAATTGCCGGGACCCGGTGCCCGCCTTCTAATAAGCTCCCCTTCGATCCATTCAACTCTCCATTGTGCCCGAAACGCTCCGCCCCATTATCACTGATAAATACGATCAAGGTCTCTTTTTCTAAATTAAGCTCTTGTATGGTTTTCATGAGTCGACCAATCCCCTCATCCATCACCTCTACCATTTCTCGATAAGCTCTTGTTCTATCCTCAACCGGTCCATAGTAGGTAAATTCATTGTCTGAAAATCGATAAGCCGGATCATTCCGTCCTTGAAAAGGAACGTGTGGCGCCTCATGGGGTACATACAGAAAAAAGGGCTCATGCTTATGCGTTTTGACAAAGTCCACTGCATGGTCCGTAATCAGATCCGTTACGTAACCTTCTTCATAAATCGAATCCAAGTTGTGATACCAATCATAGATTCCGGCATTGTCGTAATGAGAATGAAAGTCAATATTCCCGCTTACATATCCGTAAAATTCTTCAAATCCATGATTCACTGGGTTATATTCTGGCTCGTAACCTAAATGCCATTTGCCCATGATGCCTGTTCTATATCCTGCCCTCTGCAGTGCCTCTGCCATCGTAACAACACTTGTATCCAACCCATATTGTCGGGTCTCACCTCTTACATATATCACTCCTTCCAAACCCACCCGCTGCTGATATTTCCCAGTCAATAAGGCAGCACGCGTCGGTGTACAAACCGAGCCATTAGAATGAAAGTCCGTGAGTATCAAACCACCTGCCGCAAGCTGATCTAAGTTCGGTGTTTGAATACTATCATTCCCAAAGCAGGCTATCCCCTCATACCCTAAATCATCTGCCATGATTAGGATGATATTGGGAAGAGGGGGGGCTTTGGGGGTACAAGAAGAAAATACTAGCCCCCAACAAACAGACAGTAGCAAAAGAAAGGTATTGCGGTATCGCATAGCTGATTGGATTAATTAAGTGGTCTAATAAAAATAGGTTTTAGGCCGCTTAGTAGGAACAAAATTGTAATTTGTCACAAAAGAAAGACCGACAAAACAAGTTTCAATGTTCGAAAAACCACTAAGAGCAGCTGCTTTCCTATTCTTACTATTGGGCTTTACCTACAAGGCTAGTTCTCCTGAAGAAAATGTCCGTCCAAATATCATATTCATCATGTCTGATGATCATACTTCACAGGCCTGGGGCATTTATGGTGGCATTCTAGCAGACTATGTCAAGAATGACAACATAAAAAGACTAGCAGAGGAAGGCATGACCTTGGATAATGTATTTTGTACCAACTCCATTTGCACCCCGAGCCGGGCCAGCATTATGACAGGTCAATACAGTCACCAAAATGGCGTGTATACCCTCTCAGAGGCCCTGGAGCCAGATAGTATGAATATAGCCAAGGTACTTAAGAAAAGCGGGTATCAGACCGCCCTCATTGGCAAGTGGCACCTGAAGAAAACACCTAGTGGTTTTGATCATTTCAATGTCTTGCCCGGTCAGGGACGTTATCATAACCCCATTTTGAAGACTCGTGAAAACTGGGAAGAGGGAGGTAAGACCTATGAGGGATTTTCATCTGATGTCATTGGCGATCTTTCCATTCAATGGTTAGAAAACAGGAGTGCCACGAAGCCCTTCTTTCTCATGACCCACTTCAAAGCCACGCACGAGCCTTTTGATTACCCGGCTCGCCACCAATCCCTCCTCGCAGAGGTGGAATTACCGGAACCTTCCTCTCTCTACGACTTTGGCCCCGCCTACAGTGGGCGTTCCTTTGATGGGCAACAGCTTTGGCGACTGGGGGAGCGTTGGGTGCAAGACAGCAAAAGAGTGGAGGAAGGGAAAAGTGCGCGATACCCCGGTATACCTTTTTCTCTAGAAGGTTTAGACAGCCTAGCAGCTCGCAAAAAGATTTATCAGAAATTTGTCAAAGACTTCATCCGATCCGGAGCAGCCATCGACGACAATATTGGTAAGATTCTAGATTACCTTGAACAAAAAGGATTGGCAGAAAACACCATCGTGATCTATACTGCTGATCAAGGCTACTTTCTTGGGGAACACGGATTTTTTGATAAGCGGATGATCTATGAACAAGCCCTGCGTATGCCATTTGTAATTCGTTATCCGGCAGAGATAGCAGCTGGTAGCCGCAATGCCGATATGATCCTCAATCTAGATTTCCCATCTCTTTTTGCAGACTATGCCAATGTTGAGCTTCCCCATTCTTTCCACGGGCAAAGCTTCCGTAAAAACCTCCAAGCAAAGACACCTTCAGATTGGCGAAAGCAGATGTATTATCGCTATTGGCTCCATCAAACGAATCGACCGGCGCATTTCGGTATCCGAGATGAACGATACAAATTGGCCTTCTTCTACGGGCAACCCCTGGATAAACCTGGATCACATCAGGACGCTACCTCTCCTGCCTGGGAGTTCTACGATCTTCAAAAAGACCCGGAGGAGGTTAAAAACGCCTATGCAGATCCAAAATACCAGGCCAAAATCCTGGAAATGAAGGCAGCACTGCTCCAACTTCGCACAGAAGTTGGTGATACAGATGCTGATGATCCTATTATGGAAGTCATCCTCCGGGATTCTTGGGAATAGCTATAGACTTCGGAAGTCTTTGAGACTTCCGAAGTCTATAGCTCAGCCGAAGCTTAAATCAATTCAACATCATGCAGCATTCAATCCCCTTTACTACACAAATAGCCATATTCCTGGTAGCAATACTGGGCTTTTCCTGCCAACCAGCGGCGGAAGAGGAGCCCGCTCGTCCTAATATCCTCTTTGCCATTTCCGATGATCAGTCCTACCCCTCCGCGGGAATCTACGGTGCCAAGGAACTCTTAACTCCAGCTACAGATGGAGTTGCCAAAAGAGGGGTGCGATTTACCAATGCCTTTTGCGCAGCCCCACAATGTAGTCCCTCCCGAGCAGCCATTTTAACGGGACTCAATATTTGGCAACTAGAAGAAGCCGGTACACACAGCAGCTATTTTCCGAGAAAATTTCCAGTCTTCACACAGCAACTAAGGCAGTCGGGCTATCAGTTGGGGTATACCGGAAAACCTTGGGGACCTGGTAATTGGAAAGATGCCGGTTGGCCAGAAAACCCGGTGGGTCCAGTCTTTAACGAAATTAACTATGATACTGTGCCGTACGCGGGTATTAACAGACGAAACTATGCCGCCAACTTCGAGGCCTTCCTCGAGCAACGGCAAGTTGATAGTCCTTTTTTCTTCTGGTATGGTTGTCACGAGCCGCATAGGGTGTTTGAAGCGGGCTCAGGAAGGAAAGCGGGGAAGAAGTTGGCTAATGCAGAGGTACCCCAATTTTTACCGGAGGATAGTGTTATTCGTGATGATATTTTGGATTATAATCTGGAGATTGAATGGTTTGATCAACATTTGGGTAGGATGTTATCTCTACTAGAAGAGAAAGGAGAGTTGGAAAACACTATTGTGATCATCACCTCAGACAATGGCATGGCCTTTCCCTCTGCCAAAGCCAATCTGTATGAATATGGTACACATATACCATTGATCATGGCGGGTCCAGGAATCGTCAAAAACGAAGAAAGAAAGCAAGTCGTCAGTCTGATTGACTTAGCGCCTACCCTATTGGAAATGACTGGAGCTGCCCCTCTACCCAATATAAGCGGCCTAAGTATGACATCACTGCTCAGCGTTCCATCCTCAGAAACACCGCCCCCGCAAAGGGAATTTGTGTTGACTGGACGAGAGCGCCATACCCATGCTCGCCCTGACAACTTCGGTTATCCTGCCCGAGCTATTCGAACAGCTGACTTTCTATATATCCATAATTTTGATTCTACGCGTTGGCCTGCAGGTGACCCTGAGGTCAAGTTCCCTGCCGATCATGTTGCCCCGCAAGGCTTCAAGTCGATGGCCGGTGGCTTTCATGACATCGATCCAGCACCTAGTAAGTCATTTATTCTAGACCATCGAGAGGATATGCCCAAGTTCTATGAATTAGCGGTAGCCAAAAGACCACAAGAAATGCTCTATCAGATCCAGGTTGATCCAGCCTGTATAAAGAATCTAGCAGATGAACCTGCCTTTTTGGCCAAAAAAGAAGAGCTGAAAGCTCAACTATTTGAGGCCCTAAAGCAACAAAGAGATCCTAGGGTATTAGGTACCGGAGACATCTTCGAAAGCTACCCTAGGTTTGCGGGTATGAGGGAGTTCGATGGCTTTAAAGAGCGGGGGAAATACAATCCAAAGTATGGCAAAGCTAAGCTGCAAGATTAGCTCTTGTCTACCTTTCACATCAAAAACCTTCTATGGCAACAAAAATTGTCAGAGAACCATCAAAAATACAAATCGTGAGAATCCTTACTACATTTTTCTGCTTGTCTCTCCTATTGATAGCCTGTAATCCAGAAAAGCCAAGTGATCAGGAACAGGCAAAGGAAGCCCTTCCGAATATCGTCTATATTCTGGCTGATGATCTAGGTTATGGCGACGTCTCCGCCAACAACCCCGCCTCCGAAATTCAAACCACTCATATAGATGCCTTGGCTAAGGCTGGGATGCGTTTTACAGATGCTCATTCCCCGTCCTCCGTTTGTACACCTACTCGCTATGGTATTCTCACCGGGAGATATTGCTGGCGGAGTAAACTTCCCAGAGGTGTGCTGCGGGGATATGGACGAGCTTTAATTGAAAAGGATCGAACAACTGTGGCTTCTTTCTTGAAAAGGAAGGGCTATCAGACAGGGGTTGTGGGTAAGTGGCACCTGGGATTGGATTGGGTAATTAAGGAAGGGGTTGAGGATTTTCTTAATGCTGAGGGAACGGACAAAAGTGAATTTGGCATTGTTACGGAAATGAACCCTGACCTGATAGATTTTAGTCGCAAACCAACGGATGGTCCATTGCAACATGGATTTGACTATTCTTACATCCTTCCGGCCTCCTTGGATATGGATCCCTATTGTTTCTTGGAAAATGATTCCCTCGTTGCTATTCCCTCAGACTATACCGCTGGGAACGACCTTAATACTGGATATACCGAGGCGTTTTGGAGGGCAGGTCGTATTGCTCCCGGCTTTGAGATGGCCCAAGTTTTACCCACTTTCAAGGATAAAGCCGTCTCGTTCATTCAGCGTCAAAGCCAAGACACTCCCTTTTTCCTATATCTCCCACTTGCCGCCCCTCATACACCATGGGTGCCAACGGCTGACTATAAAGATTCCGCAGGAGCAGGTAACTATGGTGATTTTGTAAAAATGGTAGATGATCAAGTAGGGGCCGTGATGCAAGCGCTAGCAGATCAAGGCTTCGAAGAAAATACGCTGGTAATCTTTACTAGTGACAATGGTCCTTTTTGGACACCTGCCCTAATTGAAGAATATGAGCACCGTTCGGCCGGCCAACTGAAGGGTATGAAAGCGGATGCCTGGGATGGAGGTCATCGCATTCCCTATATTGCTAAGTGGCCTACAAAAATCGCAGCGGGGAGTACCAGTGATGCCACCACAACCTTAACACACTTAATCGCAACAGTTGCTGCCATTACCGGGACTAATCTAGCTGCCAATGAAGGTCCAGATAGTCATAACCTACTGCCCGTTTACCTAGGAAAAACAGATACTGTTCCAGGGCAAGAAGCTATCGTACATCATTCTTCTCGTAATTCTTTCGCTATTCGCAAAGGAGATTGGAAGCTCATTGAAAAACGAGGGTCTGGCGGTTTTTCTAAGCCAAATATTATCGATCCAGCACCAGGAGAGCCAAGCGGGCAGCTATACAATATGAAAGAAGATATTGGGGAAACGAAGAATTTATTCCAAGAACAAACCGAGATAGTGGAAGAATTACAAGCATTGCTCAATGACATCCGGGACCAAGACAAGTAGATTCGCAGTGGCATCCGAAGTTCCTTTCTTTTTGGATAGGTGGAACTTCGGATGCTAATCTACCTAGAACGAATTACTAATCCTCCCTAGCCACGAACTCCTCAGTATGCATCACTTTACCTTCTACATCATGATGCTGAAAAACTAACTTTGGCGTTCCTTCTTCTCTACTTACCGTCCCGCTCAGGAATCCACCTTTTACTCGAAGAAAACGATGCTCTGGGCGGACATCTTTTTGCTTCCATCCACTGGCATGACCGTCGGCCCCCGCTCCAGAACTAAACTCCCAAAGATTGGTCCCTTCATAATGAGTCACGTATTGCCAATGTCGATCCCCATTGCAAATGAAAAAGTTTTCCTGATCATTAATGAAATCGCGAATTTCCCTACCCTCATGCTGAAAATTACTATTGGAATAATTATCGCTTTTATTCTTGCGGTCAGGCCCTAGTATCGGTGTCGAAGTAAGCAAGATTTTGAAAGTGGCATCGGAAGCGCTAACGGTTTGAAAGAACCATTGCTTTTGTTCCGCTCCCCAAATCGTCTTCCCCGGTCCATCTGGATCTGTATTCTTACTTCGGTAGTTCCGACCTTCCACAATCCATATCTGCAGATCCTTGCCCCAACGAATCGTCTTATACGGTTTATCGTTAGTGGGAAACTGCTCCTTATCAAAGATATCCAAGCCGCGCTCATAAGCTACCGTGCCATAGGTCATACCCGGAAAGGCATCATTAGATAGGGCATCGTGATCATCCTTCATAAAATAGGTAGTGTGCTGATTAAAGAACGACCGTTGGAAGGGCAAGGCAAAGAGTCTATTCCATTTGAAAAACATGAAAGCCTCTGTCATGGCATAAGGATGCGGCTTATCGTAGTATTCAATATCTCCGGCATGGACATAAAAGTCAGGCTCTAGCGCTTCCATGGCAGGATAAATCTTATGCCCATTGTCTGGATCATCTCTCCGTATAAAGTCATGACAGGTGACTACACAAAATCGGATAGCTTCTTTATCATCATCAACTGCTGGTGGCGTGAAGAAACCTCCCTCTAAGGTATCGGAAGGAGCAGCGTCCGGTCCCGGGCGCGCCTGAAGTTCTAATCGGTACCGCGTGCCAGGTAGAAGATCCGTGAGCTTCCATTGCAAGGTATGGTCTTTCGATGGATCGACCGCTTTCCAAGCAATAGTCTTTGGCTTATTTGCCTGTCCTTCCGGATAGTATATCAATTGTACTTCTCCTGTGGCCCCTGGGCACGCACCAATCATATCATCCAGGGTAAAGCCATCGGGGAGCTGGGTCCCTTCCAGCGAATCAATGTTGGTTAATTTCCTGAGTCTTTTATGATCTTGCCCACTGATGTCGAGAAACTGAGCACCGGTCATATTGCCATCGGGTCGGTTCGTCAACCTAGTCCAAAGACTGATCGAGCCTTGGTCCGCCCAACCGTTGTGCACGCCATTTCCAAAATAAGGACCATTGGCAGTTTGAACGCTGTCTCTGCAAGCTTGCAGGGAAAGGCAGAGGATCAGAGCCCCAAGCAGGCGATGGAGGTAAAGAAGTTTGAATTTCATCTTGTTTGTTGTGTTGGTTTTTCTAAGCAGCATGTTAGTACAATTGAACCTTCGTATTTGATCAATGGCACAGATGGGAAACTGACCGTCAAAACTTATAGCATAATTATGTACACACACTTCCTACAATATACTAGAATTAATATCTTACTTACTCAGGATTCCTTCCAAAACCAACTGTAACTTTTCAAGTACGGGCACATGAAGTCTTTATACCTGCTATTACTATATTCCATCCTTCTTTTCTCCCCTTCTGCTGATTCAACTTTGGAGCAAGCCACTACCCTCCAGTGGCCCCGGCATACCATCGACGATTCTTCTTCTGGGGCGGATGGGGTGAAATTAGCCGATTGGAATGAAGATGGTCTGCCAGACATAGTAACGGGATGGGAAGAGGGAGGACTAACCAAGGTGTATCTGCATCCTGGTAAAGCAAATGTCAAGAATAAGTGGCCACAAATGACAGTAGGAGAAACTCCAGCTGTAGAGGACGCGGTGTTTGTAGATTTGGATGGAAAAAATCCTATGGAGGTTCTGACCTGTACAGAAGGGAAAGAACGGAAATTGTATACGCATTGGGCAGGTTCTGCGAGGAAAGAAGTGCAGTGGCGCCAAGAAAGCGTGCCTGTAGCTGACGGACTTATGCAATGGATGTATGCTATTCCTTTTTCCTTAGGACCGCAGAAATCTGTGATTGTAGCAGCCGGTAAAGGGAAGGGCGCTGCCATCGGGTGGCTAGAGATAGCCGCTAATCCAAAAAACCTGGAAGAATGGAAATGGCACCCCATTAGTCAGGTGGGTTGGATCATGTCGATTATTCCAGCAGACATGGACGGAGATGGAGACCTCGATCTTTTAATTAGTGATCGGCGAGGAAACTTACAAGGCTGCCGTTGGTTGGAAAACGGGGGAGCAGGTAGCTGGGAGAAGCCTTGGCCCAATCACTGGATCGGAGCACAGGGCAAAGAAGTCATGTTCATAGACTGGCTTGATTGGGACGGGGACGGGAGAAAGGAGGTATTGGCGGTGGACTGGACGGATCGTCACATAAGTCTTTTCAAGTCAAGTGGGGACCAACAGCAAACTCAAAACTGGACAACCACTCATTTTCCAATTCCTACAGACATGGAACGTCCCAAATCAATAGTAGCTGGCGATTTAAATGGAGATCATAAGCCAGACCTCGTCCTAAGTTCAAATACAGGGAAAATACCATTAGACGGTTTGGTATGGTTAGACGGCAAGGATCTTGCCTCTAGCTCTGGGACTAAATTTCGGAGTATTTCCGGGAATCATGTAGCTAAATATGATAAAGTGGAGCTGGTAGACCTAGATCAAGATGGAGATCTTGACATCTTAATCTGTGAAGAAAACTACGGCACAAACAGTGAAGGACTAGGTGTCATCTGGTACGAAAACCAACTAAAAAAGTAATATATGTTCTGTAAACGCAGCCTGCTAGGTTTCTGCTTGTTGTTCTCCTGCCTTCCGCTAAGGAGTCAGAAATCTTTCAATTATTTATTTGAGCAAGGCATGGAAGGGTATGCTTGCTTCCGCATTCCAGCCCTCGTCACCACGGCAAAGGGTCATCTTCTAGCATTTGCGGAAGCGCGCAAAGGCTCTTGTTCCGACACGGGTGACATTGATCTGGTCATGCGGACAAGTCAGGATGGCGGCAAAAGCTGGGGCAAGATGCAGGTGATCTGGGACGATGGCAAAAATGTTTGTGGTAATCCTGCGCCGATCTTGGAAAAACGCAATGGCACCATTTTTCTCTTGATGACTTGGAATCTTGGAAGCGATCATGAACGGGATATTATCGCCGGAACCAGTAAGGATACTAGGCGGATCTTCATCACCCAATCTAGCGATGAAGGCCAGTCATGGAGCACTCCAAAGGAAATTACCAGTAGCACCAAAAAGCCGAATTGGACCTGGTATGCTACTGGCCCTTGCCATGGTATTCAGCTCACGAAGAGAAGTGGATATCGGGATAGACTGGTAATACCCTGTGACCATATCGAAGCTGAAAGCAAACACTACTATTCTCACACCATCTACTCTGACGACTTGGGCGAAACCTGGAAGCTCGGTGGATCTACACCACAGCACCAAGTGAATGAATGCAGTGTCGCAGAAACGGGGGACGGAGCATTGCTGCTGAACATGCGCAACTATGACCGCACCCAAAAAAATCGCAAGCTGTCGCAAAGTACAGACGGTGGCATAAATTGGTCTACCCTTACAGATGATTCCACCCTAATCGAACCCATTTGTCAAGCAAGCTTAATTGGGAACTTGAAAGGGGGAAGAAAAAATAGGTTGTATTTCTCCAATCCTGCCAGTCAGGAAAAGCGTGAACGTATGACGTTACGACTGAGTAAAGACAATGGCAAGACATGGCATAAATCCCTCTTAATTCATGCGGGGCCATCTGCCTATTCTGATCTGGTTCTATTGAAAGGGAAAAAGATCGGAATCCTATATGAAGGCGGCCAGTCTTCTGCCTATGAAGGCATTGCCTTTGAGCTAATTTCTATAAAAGATCTAGAATAAAGTTCGACAGGAGCCCAACAAGCATTCGGAGATCGCTCCGTGGCACGCTCCTCCCTCCGCATGCTTGTTGGCCTTGATAAAGACGAGCTTATTTCTTTTTCTTCCGATGATTATCCATCCGTTTAGCGGCCAAGCCTTCATATTTTCTTTCAAGTTGCCATAGTGGTCGCTTTAATTCCAACTCCCAGGCGAAGAGCTCCTTGAAAAGGGCTCGAACCTTATCTGGATGTTGGACCGCCAGATCATTGACCTCACTAATATCCTCACTTAACTTATAAAGTTCTGCCGGTCGATCAGGAAATCGGATAAGCTTCCAATCGCCATTGCGAATGGCTGCTCGCGTTTCTTTCTTCCAATACAGCACCTGGTGTGGTCGGGGCTTATTATCTCCGGTCAAATAGGGCATCAGATCCACTCCATCCAATCCGGGCAGCTGGTTAATGTCTCCCCCAGCCACTGCTAGGAAAGTAGGTAGCAAATCTAGAGTACTTACTGGATGTGGATAGACTTGCCCAGCTTGGAGCTTCCCTGGCCATCGCATTAGAAATGGCACCCTTATACCGCCTTCCAGGTGGTTGGCTTTTGTCCCGCTTAAGGGATCATTGACAGATTCATTGGCATCACTAGGCCCGCCATTATCATTGGTAAAAACAATTAAGGTATTTTCATCCAAGCCTAGCTCTTTCAACTTTTTGAAAAGTCTACCGCAAGCGCGATCCAATGCCATGGTCATGGCGGCTAACTTTTTCCTTTTACCTGAGAAACCTTGAACTTTAGCCAAATCTTCCTCGAGCGCATGCATGGGCGTATGGACCGCATTAAAGGACAAGAAAAAGAAAAAAGGCCGAGATTGATTTCGCTCCATAAAAGCATTGGCTTCCTCCACCAATACATCCGTCAAATAGCCTTCATGCTCTTCATATCGACCGAATCCCCTTTCCAAACGATTTTGGATCGAAGCCCCTTCGTTTACGTACGGATAGTAGCTTCTTGCCCCACCACGAAAACCATAGAACTCATCAAATCCTCGCTTGGTCGGATGATAACGATCGGCCCCGCCTAGATGCCATTTTCCAAAAAGAGCCGTACGATACCCTTGCTGCTTCAAATATTGTGGTAGGGTCCTTTGATCCAGGGGCAAGCCCATTTCCTCGCCTTGCAGACCAGCAGGGCTCATAATACCTGGAACATTATTTTCCTCAAATCCAAATCGCTGCTGGTATCGGCCAGTAATCATACCCGCTCTAGACGGTCCGCAGACGGCAGCGGTGACGTAGGCTTGCGGAAAACGAATTCCTTCAGCTGCCATTTGATCTAGGTTAGGCGTAGCTACCAATTTCCCGCCATGAAAGCCAAAGTCAGCATAACCGGCATCATCAGACAGAATTAGGATGATATTCGGTGGGGCACTAGCTTCTTGCCCCGCTCCAAGGATTACCTTTCCCCAAAAAAGCAAGACAAGCAAGAGTTGAGTGAACTTCATAGCAACAGCAATATTATTGATCTAATTTCTCTTAGAGCTAGCGCCCAGCGCAGTGTGGGTGGTCCTTCTTCGTCCTTCGAATCGTCGAATATATTGATAGTCTCGGCTCTTGTATTGATGCGTAAGGCCCCATTCCAGCGCGCCAGCTGGCTCTGTTTCGGTGTCAAGTGTACGATTTAGTCCAATCGCATGTGGAGCCCCCTTAATCACGGATTGTATCTCAAAATTTATACCGTCAGGTGCCCATTGGATCGTATTTTTTTCAGGACCATCTGTGGTAATCAGAGAAGCAATCCCGCCGTTGTGATGCCAGACACAAATCTCATGTCCACTATTGGAAATCGGATTGTAAGGAGATTTAACATATGGGCCCAGGGGATTATCTGCGATGGCTACACCATGTCTAATTTGGCGTCCACCGAAGGTGATTTCTTCCCCCATCTGTTCCCCTTTGTAGTACAGGTAAAATTTGTCATTGTAGAAAAGTAAGCAGGGATCATGCACTTTATGGCTATCAAAGTCTCCTTTTTTCTTCACCATAAAGCGGTTATCCTCTTCCCCTAGCCACTCGCCATTATCAGCTGGACTCAGGATGGGCTCCTCACTCTTGGTCCACGGCCCATGCGGAGAATCAGCCCAAGCCAAGCCAACTTGGTTCTTCACTCTGACGACATAAGGAGACTTCACAGTCTGATAGGTGAGGTAGTATTTCCCGCCGTGCTGTAGTATCTCGGTTGTGAAAACACTCCTATCATCGTAGGCTCCTTTTTCACCACGAGGCACTGCCATACCCTCCTCCTTCCAAGTCCAACCATCATCTGAAGTGGCATACCAGATATCGCAGCGATCCCATGGGAAGACCTTTTCGTTTTCAATATCTCCTCCAAATCCTTGAGTGGTGCCAGTACTCCTGGAATACCAAACAAAATACTTTCCATCCACCTGGATCACTGCTGAAGGATCACGCCTAACCACCCCTTCTTCATAGGCTAAATCACCCTTGAGATCATGCACCTTGAATTCGATAAACCATTCATTCCCTAGATCAGGCCAATCTAAGGCTCGTTTGGAAGCAGCACTCAATTTATCCCGATTGGTAATGCCTAACTGATCTAGTTTTTCATCGGTGATTTCAGGGGATTCCTCCGTCACGGGAGGTGCCGTGGTGGTCTCGCAAGCTATAAGGAATGCCAGCAGGCCCAGCAGCGGTATCCCTCTTAAGAAGAATTTTAGGGTATATTGGTACTCGTTTCGTTTCATCCGTTTAGTATTTAATTAGTTTAGTTTGCTAAAGAAATGTATACATAGTAGGCCCCCCAAGTCCGGCCATCTCCGTCGGTAAGCCAGGTCTGTAGTTCGACCGGGCCCTCTTCTAGCTCTAGTTCGAAAGTCACAGCTTTCTGTCCAGGTGATATGGCACTGGAAAACGATTGTTCTCCCAACTCCAGTTTGGCATGCACAGGCTGAAGTACTTGACTGGGCAGCTGCCGGGCCTGATCCTTCATAAATTCAAGTTCCGGGTTTTGTTCAGGGGTGGGGAAAGCGGCATCCATGGCCAGATCTAGCTCTCTCGGCCAGCGCCGCAACTCAATTTGGTATTTCCCCTTTTGTGCTACTTTAAGGTCCCAAAAGCCATTGGTCAATTGCCCATTCCTCACATGACGTTGGTTGTACAGTGCTTTTTCGCCGTGCCAAAACTGACAGTCTAATTGAACAACCTCTTGTTTAGGTGATCCAATAATGGTTCGACAGTACTCATGGAATTGGTCGTCGATATCCTCCCACCAGCCTTCGTAGGCTTCCTGAAGGGTGGCTGCCACTTCCGGGTGCTGCGGTGCAAGGTTGATCTTTTGGCCAGGATCATTTTGTATATCAAAAAGCGCTTGGCCCACCAGCCGCCAATCCTCCGTCATGACGCAGTAGTCCAAATATTTTTGTGGTTGATCGCCTACGGCATTCTTTCCAAAGGCCACCTGATTGTGTACAAACAGCGTGCGTTTGGGGAATGAAACCCCAGCTTCGGGGTCGATTAATGGGAGAAGACTTTGTCCATCAAAAGGCAGCGGTGCTTCCCAGTCCATGTCCAGTACATCAATCAAAGTGGGGAGGATATCCAAGTGTGCCGTCAAGCTTGATACGGTTCTTTCTTCGCTACCGAACTTAGCCGGCCAGTACATGGCAAAGGCTGACCGATGCCCTCCTTCAAAGGGGGTGGTTTTTCTTCCTCTCATTCCCGCATTGTAGCCGTTGGCCACCTGAAACCCGGCCTTTCCATCCTTAAAGGAGACGCCAGCAGCGGTTCCGTTATCCGTCATATAGAGCAACAAAGTATTTTCAGCCAGTCCCTTGTTTTCTAGGAATTCCCGCAACTCCCCTAGGTTTTCATCGATGGAAGCCACCATGCCGTACATCCAGGCTCGTTGCTCTGGAATTTCGGGATCATTTAAATAGGGGGCGACATAACGTTTAGGCACTTTAAATGGGCCATGCGGCGCGTTCAGTGGCAAGTAGATAAAGAAAGGGCGCTCTTCAGATTTTGAGATAAATCTCTTGGTTTCATTAAACCAGACATCGGTACAATAGCCGGTAGTTGCCTCTGGCTTCCCATTGCGAAAATAAGTGTCATCATAGTAATCGTTGCCCCAATAATCCGGGGCTTCCCCGATCACGCCTCCGCCATGAATATAACTTTCTTCAAAACCCCTATCCATCGGCCGAAACGGATAGTTATCCCCTAAATGCCATTTCCCGAAAATGGCTGTTCGATATCCATTGGCTTTGAAAACCTCTCCCATGGTCGACTCCCCTTCCCTCAGATGGTGACGTCCCTTAAAGGTCTTCCACACCCCTACCCTAGAGGCGTATCGCCCCGTCATCAAAGCGGCTCTAGTCGGCGCGCAGGTAGGGTCTACATGAAAATTGCTAAATCGTATACTCCGTTGAAAAAGCGAGTCCATGTGTGGAGTTTTCACGTACGGATTACCATGACAGCTGAAGTCACCATAACCTTGATCATCAGTGAGTATCAAAATGACATTAGGTCTTTCGCGCTGTAGAACTTCCTGCTTGGCAGCATCTTGGCAGGCTGCCAACGAAAGCAGTATGGTCAATAGTCCAAAGACCTGCCGAAAGCAAAATGGCCATTGTAATTCATGGATTGACGTGCTATGTAATTGGGTCATCAGCATGCTTGATTTAATCCATGATTAATTGAGGTAAAAACAGGGATAATTCTGGAATTAGCGTGACTAGGATCAAAACGATCAAACTAACGGCTAGAAAAGGTAGGCTTGCCTTACTGACTTTCCCGATCGACACTTTTCCAATACTGGAAGCAACAAATAGGCAGACGCCAACAGGTGGAGTAGTCAGTCCTATGATTAGATTCAAGACAGCGATAACCGCAAAGTGAATAGGATCTACCCCTACGGAGCCCGCCACTTTAAGTAGGATGGGAAACAGGATCAAAAGGGCGGCAATAGTCTCCATAAAGGTCCCGACAAAGATCAAAAGCAAATTGATCAGGAGTAACACTAGGTACTTGTTGGTAGTAAGACCGAGGATTTCCGTAGAAATCAGTTGCGGTAATCGTTCTGTAACTAAAATCCAGCCAAACAGATTGGCAAAACCAATTAAGACCATCAGAGAGGCTGAGGTCTTCATTGAATCTAATACAATCACTTGTATCTTGCGAAAATTCAGTTTCCTATACACCAGAAGTCCGACCAAAACGGCATAAACGACGGCAATAATGGAGGCTTCCGTTGGTGTAAATACGCCACCGATAATTCCAAATAAAATGATGAAGGTCATAAGCAAAGCCCAAAAGGTATCCACAAAACTTTTGGCTATTTGTGCTAGACTACTGCGAGGATGCTTCGGGTAGTTTTCTCTCACCGAAATGAAATAGGCCACCACCATTAAACCTACTCCTAATAAGAAGCCAGGCACCGCTCCCGCTAGAAATAACTTTCCCACCGACAATCCACTTAAAGTCGCGGCTATAATCATCGGAACACTCGGCGGTATAATCGGGCCTACGGTGGAAGAAGCGGCTGTGATAGCACAGGAAAAACCTTCACCGTAGCCCTCCCGCTTCATCGCAGGAATCATAACCGAACCAATACTAGCTGTATCCGATACCGCTGTACCAGAAATACCTGCGAACAACATAGATGCTCCAATATTCGCCAAGGCTAACCCTCCTCTAATGTGTCCTAGCAAATGGTTACAGAAGTTGATAATCTTCTCCGTCAAACCTCCATGATTCATCAGATTACCCGCCAGAATGAAGCCAGGTACACTTAAGAGGACAAAGACATCGATCCCGGAGTACATCTTCATGGGTAGTACAATAAGTGGGAATCCAGCTAACAAAAGGTAGACCAAACAGGCCAAGCCCAGAGCAAAAGCAATCGGAAAACGAAGCACCAGACAAGCGATAAAAACAAGAATTAAAGCAACTATCATATGGCCTGTCTTTTAAGAGCTTTCAGCAAATCTTTTGCGGCATAATAACTTATCGATGCGCCCATGATAAACATGCTTAAGAAGGCAATGGACATTCTCATCTTCATACTGGGCGAAAACTCAAAGTAACCTAGCCGTACAAACCCAATAGCATAGATACTCATCAAAGCGAAGAGCGCCAACACTAGCACTGGAATCAAAACATCTATTCCCTTTTGTACCGAAGTAGATAGCTTGTTGTAAAACACATCAAGATGCACATAGTAATGAGATTTAAAGGCTAATCCTGCTCCAAAAGCCGTGGCGTAAATGAAGAAAAGACGCGATGCTTCTTCTGTCCAAGGAGGCGTATTGGATAGAAAAAAACGGGCAAAAATCTGCAGCAGTACGCTCCCGATTAGCGCATAGGTACTGACTAAGGTCCCGTATTTGAGTAGACGTGAAATAGCTTTTTCCATCTTGTTATTTTGGTTCTTCGACAGGCTATGTGCTATGCAGTTATCCTGTTAGTAATCACAAAACTTATCCTAGTAGAATTATTTTCTTGAAGCCTGAAATTCTTTATATAATTCCTGGCTTTCTGGGGAAAGGCTATTAAAAATGGCCTCTTCACACTCGGCTGCGAAGGCATCTTTGTCTACCTCGATAAATTTCATTCCCCTTGACTTCAATTCATCTTGTACCTTTTTTTCGCTTTCCAAAAAAAGACGCCGCTCATAAGCCTGCATTTCCTGGGCTGCCTGTAAAAAGATTGCCTGTAAATCTGCAGGTAAACGCTGAAATTGTTTCTCCCCCACTACGGGATAACTCCAACTCATCACATGCTCCGTGAGGTTTACGTATTGTTGTACCTCCGGAAAACCAGCATTAAGGATTAACTCGAAAGGGTTTTCTTGAGCTTCTATCGTACCTTGTTGTAAAGAGGTAAAAACCTCAGAAAAGGCCATCGGTGTTGGTTTGGCTCCCATGGCACTCCAAGCTGTTACAAAGGAAGGAACACTGGGCACCCGTAGGATTAGCCCCTGTAAATCATCGGGATGCCTAATCGGCCGGTTAGATGTTAGGTGGCGGGGCCCTCGTTCAAATACAGCTACGGGTCTAAGGCCGGTCTTATCCAGAATCTCTTCCTTAATCTTTTCTCCGATGGGTCCATATAACAGCGCATTTTTATCTGTTGTATCTCGTAAGAGGAATGGTAATTCACAAAAGGCTGCTATCTCAATCCAGTTGCTGAGTAAGGATGCGGTGACCGTCATTTCGATCACTTCTGCTTGAATCAAACGAATGGACTCCTTCTCTTTCGCTAGCTGTTCCGAAGGATAAACTTCCACTTTCATCCTACCTTCAGAACGTTCCGCCAACAGGTCGCCAAAATGAAGAAAAGCTTTGTACCAGGTATGCTCTTCGTTGGCCCAAAGACTCACTCGAAACAGATAGTCTGCCTCAGATGCTGAAGAACAGCCTGTCAAGAAGCCCACGCTAAGTAGGATTAGCCAGAAGTTTAGAATTCGTTTCATTTTGTAGAAGTTATTCTAATGTTCCTTGGGCGGAAATCAGAATGAATAGCATCAAAAACTATGATCTAGAGGCTGAAGCTTTCATCCTACTTCCTGGACAAAAGCTCCAGCCTCTTTGCTCTTATTATTCTTATCGCCCCATCCAGCCTCCATCGACTAGCATAATCGAGCCACTCATATAATCCGAGGCAGCTGAAGCCAAAAAGACCACCGCTCCCTTGAAATCCTCTGGCGTCCCCCAACGGCCCGCTGGAATTCTTCCTAGTATAGCGGTATTCCGGTCAGGATTAGCTCGTAATGCTGCTGTATTATCGGTAGCAATGTATCCAGGTGCAATGGCATTCACGTTGATCCCTTTTCCGACCCATTCATTGGAAAGAGCCATAGTCAACTGGCCGATAGCCCCTTTACTCGCCGCATAGCCCGGTACGGTAATCCCTCCTTGGAAGGTCAGCAGGGAGGCAGTAAAAATGATTTTCCCATACCCCTTTTCTACCATGCCCTTAGCCAACTCTCGGGACAAGATGAACTGGGCGTTTTGGTTGATTTCGACGATCTTATCCCAATATTCATCCGGATGTTCAAGGGCGGGGGCACGGAGAATTGATCCTGCATTATTCACCAATATATCCACTATATCGTGATTACTTTTGACCTGCTCAATAAAGGCGTACAAGGCCTTTCGATCAGAAAAATCACATTGGTATGCCGTAAAATTTCGGCCCAGCGCCTGCACTTCCTTTTCCACTTCACTTCCTGAGGATTCCAGAGAAGCCGAAACACCAATAATATCGGCTCCAGCCTCTGCCAAACCAATGGCCATGGCTTTCCCGATTCCTCTTTTGCAGCCCGTAACCAGGGCTAGCTTACCGTCTAACTTAAATTGATCAAGTACACTCATCTTTATATTGGTGATTAGTTTTGGCAATCCAGTAACACCTTCATGCCATCTGGATTTTTGTCAATGTTTTCAAATACCTGCTGAATACTCGTCAAGGGCTGCACAGCGGTGATCAAGGAGGAGAATGGCAATTCATTCTTCGTAATCAGCTCTATCGCTTTTTCATAATCTTCTGGTTCGTATACCCTAGCTCCAATCAACTTTAATTCCTTCCAGAAGAACTTGAACAGATTTACTGGCCTGGCTTGTCCATGTATAGCCACCATGACGATTCGCCCTCGGATTCCAGCCACTTCCGTCATCACGTCGATGGCGGGCTGTACTCCTGCCACCTCAAAGACGACGTCAGCCCTATACCCCTCCGTCTGTGCATCGATGTACTGTACAAGATCTGTTTCGACTGGATTTACCACCGTGAATCCCATTTCTTCCGCCAGCTTAATCCGCTTTGGGTTCACTTCTGAGATGAACACCTTAGCTCCGGCATCCTTGGCAACCAAGGCTACTAGCATCCCGATAGGACCGCCGCCAAGCACTACAGCAACCTCTCCCTTACGTAGCTCCGATAATCGCACATCATGACAAGCAACAGACAGTGGTTCTACCAAGGCTGCTAGTTTCAGATCAGTTGCTTTAGGTAATTTATGAAGGGTAAAATCCGGAACATTCCAATATTGCTGCATCGCTCCCGGGCTATCAATTCCGATGAACTTGAGCTTTTTACAGATGTGGCTAAACCCCTTATCCGAAGCTTCTTCTGCTCGATTGTCTAGTGGTCGAACTACCACTTTATCTCCGATTTGATAACCAGAAACTTCCTCTCCAATAGCATCAATTTCTCCGGACATTTCATGTCCAATGGTCACAGGAATTTGCACCCGTTTATCCATCATTCCATGGTAGATATGGACATCAGTACCGCAAACGCCGCAATACGCGACCTTGATACGAACTTCACCTTTACCTGGTGACTCCATCTCGGTTTCTGCTACCGAAAAGGTGTGTTGACCTTCGTAAAATGTGGCTTTCATGTAAGTTTTGATGATTTGTAAATAAATAGACAGCCTGAAATACGGCACCTCAACAATGCAGTAAAAATCAGCTGATAATCCGAAAGATCGGCAAGAATTAACTAGACAAAAACTGAACAGGCGTGATTTCGTCTTGAGCAATTCACTATGCCTGGGACATAATTTAGATATTTATATTCAGAATTGAGATTTTGTGAAAATGATATTGTATTCATGGATTTTATAACTAGACAGTGGTGGATTTTTGGCTTGACAGCGCTCATGGCTTTCCTGCCGAAGCAAGGCTTATCGGCAGTGGATTCCATGACGGTGATGATGAATGAAGTGTTAAGAGAAAAAGCCTGGAATCTTAGATTTCAGAATCCAGATAGCGCCCTGTATCTCTTACAGATTTGCCGTCATCGCTTACTTGAACAAGGAGACACTTCGAGGGCTATTAAAGTATTGATGGACGAAGCCACCGTGAGTGGCAATCAGGCTAGTTATAAGGACTCTTATGACAAACTTTGGACTGGACTATTGTTAGCGGACAAGACACAGGATGAAAAGAACAAGGTTCTTCTATACGTAAGACTGGGGAGATATTACAGCTTCTACAAACGGAAAGACGAGGCCTTGCGATATTTTGACCTGTCGCTCGAACTGAATAAACGCTTGGTCAAAGATGGAATAGTCGAGAAAACTAATCTCATCAAAAGTTATTACCCCTACCTTGCTACCTATCGGGAATTCGCCGAGCCTGAATTGGCGACCGTCTATTTGGATAGCTGTTTCCAATTGCATACCCAGGAGCACAAGCCACTACTTCGGTTTCTCCAGTTCGAAAAAGCTTTTCAATTTAAAGCAGAACGAAAATACGAAGCGGCCCTGGGCATTTATGAAGATCTACTCCCTTGGTTCGCCGAATTTCAACCGGGTTACCGAGTCCTCCTAAAGACCTATATGGGAGATACCTATCTGGCCCTAAACAATATGGACCAGGCTGAGCAAAGTTATCGCGAAGCCTTACAGATCTCGACCGACTTCAATAGCCACAAGGATTTTTCGCCACTGATCCATCAGCGACTTGCCAATCTATATCTAGAACGAGGAGATTACCTAGAGGCCTACAATCAGCTGAAAGCTGAAAAAATGCTCGATGCTGCCTATTTTGATAGCCGAAGCGCTAACAATCGGCCGCTCTTAGAAATCCAGGATGCCTATAGAGCCGAACAAGAGCGAATAACGGAACTACTCCAAGAAAAAAGACTTACTGAACTCGAACACCAAAGCAGCCTCTGGCTTCTACAGCGGATAATCTTGCTGGTCAGTATCCTTTTCGTTATTCTGATCAGTATTCTCTACTTTAATTACGTCAGAAGCAAACATAGGTCGGAAAAGCAAATGATCAAGCGGGAACGTGAATTGGAGATTCAGAAAGTGAATGAGTTGATTGAAATGAAGAATAAAGAGCTGGCTGCCTCCACCCTCAAGCTCATTGAAAAAGATGAATTCCTATCTAACCTCAAAGACAAACTAGCGCAGCAGAATGGAGATATGAGCGCCAGAAATGTCAAACAGATAGTACGTTCTATCAACAGCAGCAACTCTCAAAACTGGGAAGAATTTGAAACTCGATTTATTGCGGTGAACCAAGATTTCTACCAACGCCTAGAGGTCAAATTCCCAAAACTCACGCAGGGGGACAAACGCCTATGCGCCCTGATTAAACTGGATTTTTCCAGTAAGGACATGGCCAAGTTGATGGGGATTTCGGTAGAAAGCGTGCATACCAATCGCTATCGTCTCCGCAAGAAACTTCATCTGGAACGTGATACGAACCTGACTGAGTTCATCGCCACCCTTTAAAACCGAGAACATCACTGCCCTATTGAAAGACTTTCTATTTGATGTGGCTTTTGTGATGTTGTCTTAATAGACACCTTAAGGCTTTCGCCAGTTTCCAAAGCATCCATGTAGAAACTCAACTCATCTTCTCCTGTCCTTTGAATTTTCTTCAACTTCGGTGGCCCTTCCAAGATAGAAGCTACTTCTTTCAAAAATTGAATGTGCATCTGCTCGGAATAGGCATCGTAAAACTTCCTTGCGTAAGCTTTCTTCGCATAAGAGCCAAAAGTAGCTGAATTCCCTGCAGACACAATATTAAGCAACTCGACCGCACGTTGGCCTGCTGGTGTTTCCGGCAAGCCCCACTGCTGGGCGGTTCTGGGCTGGAAAGGTTCTTTTGTAGTACTTAGCTTTCTGCCTAAGAATAGATTGGCTAAGGGGTCAGCCATGGTAGGGTTCTTGAAGTTCCCGGTATTGGAAGCCATAATGACATAAGCATCTTCTTCAGGAAAGTCCAAGCAGAGCATGGTAAAGCCAATATCACTACCTCCTCCAAAGAGGCGAGTTGGGGTTTCAAATTTGCCCGTTCTTGCAGGGTTATAAACCTCCAGGAATTTCTTGGTAGCACTGGGAGGCATCACTTTTCCAGCCTTAATGGCCATCGAGAACTGGTACAAGGTTTCTAAACTCAAGCAAATACCTCCAGCTCCTAGAATTTGCCATCCGGGTAGTGCTCTTTGGTAGGGATCATTGTAACTTCCTCGATCAAGGCCATCGTAGGCCAAGGCCACCTGATCAGCCTGCATGCGTTCTTTCTGACCGAAATAAGCCCAACCTTCCAGGTCTGCTGGAGCAACAATCTCCTGCTCAATATAGTCTAGATAGGCTTGTCCAGATGCTTTCTCAATGATGGCTGCGAGAACCGTAAAGCCCGAATTAGAATATTGCCGATCACTACCCGGTTCAAACCGCAGCGGAGCCTGAAGAATCTCTGCCAGTGCCCTTTCAAAGGACATCTCTGTATCATCATGTGGGCTATGATTTCCCACTAAACCCGAAGCATGCCATAGCAAATGATGGATGCTTATCCTTTGCTTATCTGCCGGCACGCCCGGCAAGAATTTCGATATTGGATCCTCCAAGGACAGTTTACCTAATGCCTCCAATTTCAAGATGGCCGCATCCGTAAAATCTTTCATGATAGAACCGGCATCGAAAAGTGTTTCGGTAGTATTGAGATATAAGTTCGCGCGGTTGGCCAGCCCGTACCCCTTGTACAATACCTTTTCCCCACCTTTCACCACTAGGGCAGCTCCCGAAAATCCCTGTTTGAACTCGGCGGTTAAGAATTGATCCAACTTCTCCCCCAGTTCTCCCTTTACCCATAGTCGACCTTTGGGATGCGGACTAGAAAGCGTCTTTTCCACCAAATTCCGCTGTGCCTCCTTAGGATCAAAGCCAGGCGGTTTTGCCATATCTATACCGACCATCGCTATCTGATGTGGAGTTTCAACATCCGTCTGCAAGAACAGCTTCTGCCAACCACCCATATTCCGTGCATAGGCCAATACCTCAATCAAATGAGCGGAATCTTGCAGCAGACTATGAACTCGATATCCTCTACTTTCCAAGGCTATTTCTTCAGTCATTGCCAAGGCCTCAGTGAAAGGAACCTGTTCGAAGAAAGAGGATGCAAAGTTTTCCTTAAGGTAGCTTTCATAATCTCCATTTTCAAAAGAAGCGATTAGTTCTGCTAACCGTCTGCCGGCCGGAGTGCTGGGCAATGGAATCGGGGTGAAATCGGTAGACTTATCGCTTCCCGTTCCAAACGATACTCCCTTTGTAGGAAAGAGTGCTTGTTGTGCTTGTGCGGGTTCCTCTGAAATATCTAAGCCAAATCCTAGAATTCGATATGGTGGCTCTTCTTCAAAAAGAAAGTCCATATCCACCCAGTTTCCAGAGCGGGTACCTTTTGCCTTCATCTTATAGGCAAATACCTCTTTCCTGGTAGCATCATAGATCTGCAATCCCCCATCCATCTCTCTAATTTGACCAATAAAACTAAGCAGTCCTTTGACGCCGAGCTTCTCCAATAGGTTTGGACTGAAGTTGGTACGCACCCAATCCTCCGTAGGTGTCCCTGCATCATTCACCGTACTAACAAAAGTCAAGATTCGATTACCAGCGGGACTTTCTTGGAGTTGTTCAAGTGTTTGGAGGCCGAGTTGTTGAGCGATAGTAAAACCACTCGTAAGGAATAGTAGAAGAAAGCTTAGCAAGATGCTTTTCATAATTAAAGTTTTATTCAGAAACTGGTCCAATACAATGGAGTGCTGTTGCCCTTTGAAAAGACAGATATAGGATTAGCAAGTCAAAATTTCTATAAAACCTGTAGATGTAGCACCTTACCGATGTGCCGAACCACTTTGGTCGAAGTAGGCGGGTCATAGTTTCCTAGGACAATGATGGAATACCCATTTTCCACATTGCACTGCATCCAGGTATTGCTGCCAGGAGCTCCACCATTATGGAAAATGAAATCTCCAGGCTTGCCTGCGGACCCATTCCGAGCCCGTAAAAAATTGACTGATGTAGCATTCAAAACTTTGTTCGAGACGACCGCCTTCAGGTATTTCAATAGATCTCCAGTAGTTGAGATGCTGCTACCAGCTGGCACGCCTTTAGGAGCACTGAAGAAAATGTTTTCGAAGGGGTAATCCTTACCGACCCTTTCAGATCGATAGTCATAATTCGTGTAGCAAGTGGCCAGGTTTTCCACGATATGGTCTAATTCAAAGCTTCCGGAATGAGACATACCAGCAGGCTTGTAAATTTCCTGATCAATAAATTCGTAGTAATCCATTCCGGAAGCCGCTTCGACCACGGCTCCAAGTACCACATATCCTGAATTGCTATAGGCTGTTTTAGTACCCGGATCAAAAGTCAACGGAAGCTTTTTGATGAAAGACATATAATCAGCTACAGATCGCAATTGTAAGCGGTTTTCTGTGTAATCAGGAACGTTCCAGTAGCTAGCCCAACCCGATTGGTGATTCAGTAAATGACGAATTTTAACCTCCTTAGCTCTTGGATCTGCAAACTCCTCTACCGCCAAGTACTTACCCAACTTGTCATCCAAAGACAACTTCCCTTGCTCCGCAAGCCGCAGAATCGCTGTTGCTGTAAAAATCTTGCTGATTGAGGCTAATCGAAATCTTGTCTCAGTCGTATTGGGCACTTGATAACGCTTGCTGGCCATACCATAAGCTTTGTGAAGAAGTGGTTTAAAATCTTTGGCGATCAGTACTACTCCTGAAAACTGATGCTGATCGGCTTTAGCTTGAATCCATTGATCCAATTCCTGGAACTTCTTCGCATCTACCTTTCCTTCAAATGTGGGAATCTCTACGCCTTTACCCGGACCTAACATAGGTGTAGTCGTTTTGGCTGGGATCGATGAGATGTCCAAACCATGGAGTGCCTTAATTTTATAGGGCGGTTGATCCTCTAATTCTAGGCTAATATCAATCCATTCATCTAGTTTTAGTCCTTTGGCTTTGAGTTCATATCGGAAGGTGCTCGTACGCTCAGCTTCGTATAATTCAATCAGGCCCTCATGTGCTTTGATGTCAGCCATTACATCTAGCAATCTTGCCGTTCCCCGTTTTTCGATAAGGGATTGTGCAAAGATTTGCGGAAGGTCTTCCGCAGCGAAGGTTTCCGTCGCATTGATGGCCTTCAGAAATCGGATTACGTTACTTCCAGCCGGACTTCCTTCTAGATCATCTAAGGTCTGGGGGCCCAATTGTTGGCCAGAAAGGCTAATAGATACAGCTAACAGAACTAGGGTCGAGGACAGAAAACTTCTCATAGGATCGCGCAGTTTTGGATTTCAGAATTAGGGTCAAGATAAGTCGGAGAACAGAAGCGAAATGGACAATGTTATCTAGCACGATCAATTTGACAGCAAAGGCTCCAAAAATGTGATTTCCCAAGTTGCTGCCCTTTCATACCAAAAAGAGAACACTTCCTACCAATTTTGCAAAAGTGCCCCCACGCGTTTCAAAAAATCCTGATATTCACCTTATGAAGCGACCGTTTTGGGAAATCCCTTTACATATCGGGTTCTGGCTAGTAAGCTATTGGATCTTCCTGGTTTCTTTCGCGGTGAATAGAAGCCTCGTGGAAATTGTTGACGGTGTGAAGGAAGTTCGAATAGAATTCTACTATTTGTATTGGCCAGTGTTGTTTTTTCTTATCACCAAAGCGATCGTGTTCTATATCAATAGTTTGCTACTCTTTCCCAAACTCCTGCAAAAAAGACGATATCTTCATTATTTGCTAGAGTTACTTCTGCTCCTCCTAGCTGCACACCTAATGGAACGGGGACTAAATAGCCTAAATTTCGAACTTGATCTAGCTGAGCGCCCCCGCAGAGCCTTGATCATTACGCCCTTAAATATCCTCTTTAGCCTTATCTACCTAGGTCTATCCTCTGCCTATGTCCTAGGCAAGAATTATCTACACAACGAAAAGCAAAAACAGGCATTACTACAGGAAAAACTCAGTGCAGAATTGCAGTTTTTGAAAGCACAGGTTAATCCACACTTCCTCTTTAATACCCTAAACAATTTATTTGCCTTAGCAGAGAAAAGCGGCGAACAGTCGTTGGCAGAAGGGATCTCAGAATTATCCAATCTGATGCGCTACATGCTGCACGAAGCCAATGCGGATCGCGTTCCCTTGAGCCGGGAAATTGCCTACCTGCAAAGTGTCATTGAACTACAACAACTACGGCTGGACGAAAATGATGATGTACTGATCAGTCTAAATATTGAAGGAGATTATTCCAGACAGGAGATTGCCCCATTAATCTTGATTCCATTTGTAGAGAATGCCTTCAAACACGGGATTTACCTCCAGGAAAGCTCCTTCATAAAGATTAAACTAAAAGCTGATGCACACCAGATTGTATTTCATCTAATCAACTCCAAATTTGAGCAACAATTGAATGATCTACAGGAGTCTTCTGGTATTGGTTTGGAAAACGTCAGGCGTCGCTTAGCCTTAATCTATTCCGACAGTCATGATTTGCAGATAATCAATGGGAATGATACTTTTGAAGTAAAGCTGACTCTGTTTGCTTTGAAGGAACCATGAAAATCTAAGCATGAGCGAGCAACTTATAGCCATCGCAGTAGAAGATGAACCTAAAGCCTTAGAGATCATCGAGCTACATGTCAAGAAGATTCCATTCTTGACCTTGCAGCGATCTTTCCGAGACGCTTTGGCAGCTATTTCATGGCTTCAAGACAATCAGGTGGACTTAATCTTCTTGGACATCAATATGCCGAGTTTATCGGGCTTGAAATTTCGGGAGTATATAGGTCCAAATCCTATGATCATTTTCACAACCGCCTATGCTAAATATGCCGTAGAAAGCTATAACCTCAATGCGGTAGACTACCTATTGAAGCCCATCTCCTTTGATCGCTTTTTTAAAGCGGCGCTCAAGGCACGAGAATCCTGGCAGTTAAAACAAGGAATAGCTATCCCTGCCGCTCTCAATAGCTCACCAACTCAACCTTCTACGGGACACCATTTCATTTATGTTAAAAGTGGTTCTAAGCTCTATAAGGTTTCTCCTGCTGACATTCTTTTCCTAGAAAAAAATGGCAACTACGTCTTTTTCCACACCAGCAGGCAGAAGATCATTTCCCGTCTGAATATGAGTCAATTACAAGAGCTCCTACCACGCTCCGGATTCCTCAAGGTGCACAAGTCCTACATCATTTCTTTACAGCATATAGAGGTGGTAGAACCTGGCCAAGTAATCATTGCGGGTCAGAAAATCCCAGTCGCTAAGGCTTACAAGGAAGAACTGATGAATGCCCTGCTTTGAGAAGAGAATCGAGGAGCCCTTCCTGCTGGCTCCAACGGTCCCAGGGTATAAAACCCCAAGGCTCGGGGCATCTTCATTTCAACGTTCAAACAAATAGAAGGACACTCGCTCTTTGTTCCAAGGCTCGTCGATCGGATCACCGATTGCCATCGAATAATCATGGCTTACCAACTGCCACCCCTCCTTGGTCAAAGCTTGGATCCGTGCCAAAATCGCCGTATTGTCATACCGTCCTTTCAGTGGTAATTCCTCATAGGCCACACCCGGTGTTTTGTACTGTTGCTTAAACCGCTGTCTTGCACTACTAGCGATAAAGGCCTGCTTTTTGCATGTTCCATCTGCCTGGCTCTGCACCAAGAGCTGGATTCCATTTTCATAGGACACCACCAAGGTCATTAACTCCTTAGCCTGGGGTTTCTGCATGCTAAATCCATAGATGGCCAATAGCAACACGAAAATAGGAAGTGTGAGTAGGAAAGGTTTTGGTAAATTCATCTGCATAGTTTTATCGTTTTCATTTTCAAAGCTCTATCAAATTAGGATATACCAGGCAGAGATACCTCTCTTCAGATTCGTTTTAACATAGGTTTTGCATTTACAGGGGTTATGCTTTGGGGGCGCTGGTCAGTGTTGGTGGGAAATACCAACACCGGCGGGGGAGGCTATCGACCTAGTACATCCGTAAAAGCTCACCTTTAGGCTGTAACAAATGATCTAAAAGTGTAATTAATAAATAAGATACTCTACTGCAAAACACCCCTTAAATCCATTCGAACACCATAAAAGCAACAGAATTTTTCTAATCGCTTTAAAACTGTAGGTCATGCTGACTTCCACTCTAATTCACCCCTTCGGTGAAATCAGCTTTGAAAATGAAATCGCACTGCTGGGTAACAAATGGGAAGAATATTTTTTTGATCATACCCCCTTTGTTGCTGGTGCCTTATCTCTTGACAACTACTTGATCGTTGGCCGGCGAGGTAGCGGAAAGTCCTCACTAATGCAGCACTTCCTCTATCAAGACACCTACCCTAATTCCGATTATGTGAATGTAGGTAGAGCGGAAAATTACAATACCGAATTATTTGATATCGCTAAACGCCTTGAATATTCCCAAGAGTTAGCCATTCAGAAGTTGGTCGAAATCTGGGACTTTATTATCTGGCAGATGATTTTCAAAAAACTACAGGACAAAAGTGGGACTATTCGTCGGGCCGTCGAAACCGATGATAAGGATCTGACAACCTCCAACTTCATTAAGTTGGTACTTCGGGGGGTCCTGAATAAAGTCGATATGTCAACAGGAGATGACATTATCCAGATGATTCAAGATAAACAGAACAGCAGAAGGATAGAAAAAGCCAAGGAGCGTGTCTTGGAAATTGTATCCAAGGCTCCCCTATTCATCGTAATAGATTCCAGGGAGCAGTACGCCATTAACAGTTACTACGAAATGTGGATCACTGCTGCCCTAATCCAATGTGCTTCAGAGTTCAATATCCGATATGCGGTACGCGGCATACACCTGAAAGTCTGTATTGCTGATGAGATCTTCCCCTATATCAAGGAACAGTTTATCACCAACACCCTAAAATACATTCGCAATCCACTCTACATGTATTGGAGGCCAAAGGATCTCATGCGACTCATTTGCTGGCGCTTCTTCAAGTTCTTGAACTTAAGGGATTTAATTCAACTCAAAGAAGATCAGATAAATTGGGACTCACATAAAGAAGTATACAAGAAACTCTGGCTACCTTACTTCGGGAAGACCCTGATCAATACTCGAGGAATAGAGGAGAACACTTTTCCTTACATTTTAAGGCACACCCATCTCCGACCGAGGCAATTGATCTTCGTATGCAACAAGATTGCTAGTCTTGCCATGGCTAAAGGAGAGTTTCCTAAGTTTTCTCCTGCTACGATTGTACAAGGGGTCCTGTCATCGGAAATTGATCTGGCAGACGAACTAATTAACTCCTACATTGGGATACAAGCGAACACCGGAGACATCATTTCCTCCCTGGAAGGGTTGCCTATGGAATTCATGGGTAACGAATTACATAAATCTGCAAAGAGAACCTCCGGACACTGGAGTCATGGTGAATATTCCCAATCAGAATTTATAAGGCTAGTGATCGAATTGGGTATAGTTGGGCGCAAGAGAGGAAATACGGATCATCAATCAAAGATCATTCGAGCTGACTTTGAATTTGCCGTCAGGGACCGGCTATTTATCAACGAGAAGGATGCTTGTGTTATACACCCACTGTTCTATTCCAAACTAAACATCAATCGCACTGCACCGGTTTCCTTCTGTGTATACCCATTTCCGGATAGGCCTGATTTCCAGATCATGGATGATTTCAACCTGTAAAATTGACTAATACAATATTTGGCGCAAGTCGCTTGGGCGTGTGGTCTAATCATGCCCCACAAAATCCTGAGTCCTAAAAAGTAGAACAAGGAAGCTGTCGTTAATAGGATTTAAATCTTAAAACTATTAGCGTCGAGAATTCCTTGGTTAAAGGAGTTTGCATTTTCGAGGCTCTATCAAATTAAGATATACCAGGAGGAGATACCTCTCTTTTGATTGGTTTTAACATAGGGTTTGCATTTATAGGGGGAGGCATTGAGGGCTCGAGGGTCGCAGGGTGTTGGTGGAAAATATCAATATAGATTGTAGGAGGAGGATCTTTTACGGCTAAGGTTATGTGTTGGTAGAAAATACCCACACGGGCTGGGGAGGGCTATGTTTCTAGGAGAAGAGCAGGTTTGAGGGGTGAGTGAGGATCGGAAATTTTGGTCTTATCTACTAGGGGTTTCTCCTTCAGCAGCTTCATTCCAACTACATAGGCCTTGGCATTATTCACCGCATCCACTGCTAGTAATTGGGCCCCTCGGAAATACCAGATGGAAAAGCAATTGTCCTTTCCTACTTCTTCTCTGATGATGGCTTCATCATATCCCTGGAAAAGGCCAACGGTCTGCAGCTTGATATCATATTGATCGGACCAGAACCAAGGTAGAGCATCATATACCGTGTGCTTGCCACAGATATTTGCGGCGGCAACTTTGGCTTGATCCACGGCATTCTGAACGGACTCTAGCCGGACAAAGGTGTCGTAGTAAGAATTATAGTGAAAACTACAGTCGCCAATAGCATAAATATGTGGATCCGTGGTACAGGTAGTATCATCTACTTTGATACCATTTTCGATCTCCAGCCCGGCATCGGCGGCCAATTCGGTATTCACCCTAATCCCCACGCCCAGGATAACCAGATCAGCTTCGAAAAGAGTACCATCCGCGCATTCTACCTCAGAACAATCAACTGCTGACCGTATTGAAATGACATTCTTTCCGTTACAAATCTCCACTCCCTTAGCTTGATGCAGGTGCAAGAAAAAGTCAGATACCTCTGGTGCCGTCACCCTGGCTAGGAGGCGTTCTTCCCGCTCTAGCAGGGCGACTTTCGCTCTCAGTTTTGATAAAGATGCTGCTAACTCAAGGCCAATATAGCCGCCTCCAATAATCACCACCCGTTTGTCTGGGCTACTTTGTAGAGCTTCCCGGATCTGGACAATGTCTGCGGCATGGCGCAAGGTAAAAACTCGCTGATTGTCCTGCAATCCGTGGATTGGGGGGATTAAGGGGCGAGCCCCGGTGGCTATGACTAGCTGTTGGTAGGAAAAAGATCGGCCGTCCTTAAGTATTACCAGCTTCTTCATTCGATCAATTGCCGATACCCTTCCTGCGATTCGCTCGATTTCTTCTTTCTCATAGCTGGCCGCTGGTCGCAAGGCAATTTTCTCAATATCTCCTTCCTCTGTCAAAAAGGTTTTGGATAAAGGCGGGCGGTGGTATGGTAAATGTGGATCCGCATCAATCAGCAGGATCTGCCCTTCCCAACCTTCACGGCGGAGCGCGAAAGCGCAGTTTACACCAGCATGGCTAGCTCCAATAATGATGCAGGCTTCGTTTTTCGATTGCTTGGCTGACATGGTTTGGTCTCTTTATTTTGCTACCCGCAAAATCAATCCATCTAGTTCTTCGCTGATGCTTAGCTGGCAGGATAAGCGACTGAATTCATTGACGTTATCATCGAGTTCCAGCATATCCATCTCAATCTCGCTTGCTTCGCCGGTTCGCTCCACGAATCGTGAATCAACGTGGACGTGGCAGGTCGCACAAGAACATACGCCCCCGCAGTCACCATCGATTCCTTGGATATTGTTTTGCACTGCCAGTTCCATCACGGAACCGCTTGTCCCTTCTACCATGGTAGTTTCACCATCACTGGTGATGAAAGTAATCTTTGCCATTTTAGTTTTGCTTTAGGAGTTGTTGTTGAAAGAAACGTAAATGCTGTGATAGCCCACTTTGCGGTTAAACTTGCCCCATTCCTCGATATTTTCCTCCGTATCGATGATATTAATGGATTTTACTTTTTCGGTGAGGGAACGGAGTAGGATCTTCATGATCTGGCGGGTATGTGTGGCTCCAAGACACTTATGATGACCAAAGCCAAAACTGAGATGAGGATTGAGTTTCCGATCCAAGACTACTTCATTCGGTTTTTCAAAAACGGAAGCATCGCGATTGGCGGAAGCCCAGCAGAGGGAAATCCGACTATCAGCTTTCACGGCATGGTCGCAAACCTGTATATCCTCGGTCGCAACCCGCCCCATATGGGTCAAAGGGGCAAAGTAGCGAATCAATTCTTCCACGGCCTTGCCCATAATTTCAGGTTCCTGTCTTAGTCTTTCCAAAGCAGCTGGATGATCTGCGAAGTAGGCAATGGAATTGGTCACAGCATTGATCACGGTATCACGGCCTCCAGCAAAGGTTAAGATCATCACACCTTTCACTTCCTCCCGAGTAAGCTTTTTCCCCTCCACTTCAGAACGCAATAAAACTGAATACAGATCATCCCCAGGATTTGCTATCGCCTGATCAATTTGCTGATCGATATAATCGTATAAAATGGCAGCTTTGTCTCCATCTAAAGCTTCCCCTTCGCTTCGGAATACATGCGTACCCCAAGCTATCCAAGTCTCTGCCTCTTCGTAGGGAATATTCAATAGGAGCGTAAGAGCTCGGGATTGCAGAGGAAGAGAAAACCCGCTAACGACCTCCACTTTTTCCATTCCGATTACCTCATCAATTAAGGCATCGATTTGAACTTTGAGCGCTTCTTGATAGACCGCCTCTAGCGGGCGCTTAAACCATTTTTCTACTACAGCTCGATACTGGCCGTGTTGTGGTGGGTCCAGTTCAAAAGGGATTTGTCTTGTTTCTCGGATATTTACCTCGGAGGGAACGACGATACGCCCCGGTTTTGCTCCAGATTGGAACTTCTGCCATTGGTGCGCACATTTCCTCACATCCTTATGGCGAAGGACCATAACGACCGGATCATCCTGGTCATTCATATAACCTAGCCCTTCTCGCAAGCGAGCTTCTTCGAAAGGGTCTGATAAGGCACTTTTTTTCATGCTGAAGAATCTTTGTGGTAAAGCCTGGTTTATTATTGATTACAAAATTCAACAGCACAAGTGATAAAGGAAAGACCTTTTTTGACCAATAAGTAACCTATTTTGTCGAGTCTTGATGTGTTAGCTAAAAAAGGACACATAATAGTGTACTTTTTTAATTATGTGTTGGAGCCGCTTCAGTCCAAATTGAAAGGTAGCCTACCAATGGTACAACACCATTGATAGGCCATTCTATTAGGGCATCCCTAATGAATTTGCATTATCCTCACTTGGCTTTGGCATGTATTTGCGATGGTCTTCGGTTTTGTAATTTCTGAGTATTCGTTCTCTTTCATTTCCTTCCTGCTTTGAAGGCTTAAACGTTAACGGAATAGTAGATGACTTGCCTGCCGCCTCAGCTTGAGGTTCTACCTCTTTGGAGATTAAACTCGCTATTCGATTTCTTCCTTTGTAAATCTGATAAGCAATGACCAACAGGATGCCGATACCCCAGATGCTAAGCTGCGAGTCTATTCCCATGGGGAGTACGGTAGAATCTAGCAAGATGGTAAAGCCAACAAGCCCGAAGATCCAGGCCCAGTATTCAAGGTGAATCCAAAACAAGGAGTGTTTCATAATTCTTCCTTGATCTAAGTTCATTTGATTTTGCTGATCAATAGCATCATTCCATTTTTTCCCAAGTAACCAGACCGGAATAGCGCCGATCAAATATCCGATTGCTGCCAATAAAGGCAAACTACCAAACAATAATTGTAGGGACATAGCCAGACCTACTGGAATAACTAGTCCAAGAATTCCCAATTTTCTCCAAACGATCATAAGCTTTAATAGATGTTAGGTGTGGAAAACAAATTTTAATAAAAACAGAGCGCGAGAGATGGGCTTACAATCCAAGGAAATAGCATAGCTATATACCTCTTTACAATGACTGTACCTGAGTCGGAAGTATTCTAGCAAACTATAGCCTTCAACAAGGAGGCCAGGGCCAGGAATGTACTCTTAATCTGACATTGAAAGGATAAAATAGGATAGCAATTTCCTTGAAATAGAGTTGACATGTAAGCGCGTTTTCGACACCTCTAATATACGAAAAAACTAGGAGAAATAGGCTAAAAAGTGAGCTATAGAGCGCTTTATTTCTCTCCTTCCATTTCACGCAAAAATACAGCCATTTCCTCCTCCTTCTGCGTACCGATACAATACTTTTTGCCATCCGTTAATTCCAAGGCCAGCCCGATCCTACCTTTGGTATTGTACACGGTACCGTACTTAGTTCCCAAACGAATACCCCAACCACCAACAAAGCCATAATCCACAATCTGGTAAGTTTTCACTTCGGTCCATCGAATTTCTCGCTTTGCCAATGGAAAGAAATTGATTTTAATAGTGGTCGCATCGATCTCTGTGATCAACCTAAGCATCCAGAAGCAATAGTCAAAAACTAACATTGAAACTAGGAAGATGAGTAAGCCCGTATCGGACATAGGGTTGTCCCCGAAAGTTTGCCCAAATACAACTTGCTGTAGCACACCATAGATGGGAATGAGGGTAATGCCGATGAGTAAAGCCCAGATCCACCATTGGGTGAAACGTTGTACCTCTTTGAATGTAGGATTCATACTAGCAATTTATAAAAACCCTCCCCATTTCCCTAGGTAGCAAAGAAAAAGATATTCCAAGCCAAGTGTTTACGTTTCTTTCTGTCTAACTTTAATCACGAACCCATACCCGCTCAAAATCTAGTCGTATGAAGATCTTAACTTTACCTACCCTAGCCTATCTCATTCTGCTAAGCTTCGGCCTTGATGCTTGTTCCAACGCTTCGCAGTCGGAGCTTCAAGAACACCCAAATGTACTATTCATCTCGATCGATGATCTCAATGATTGGGTTGCTCCCCTTTCCGGACATCCGCAAACGGTAACTCCACACCTTACAAAATTTGCCAAAGAAGCGGTAAACTTCTCTAGAAACTATTGCCCAAGCCCAGGCTGTAACCCCTCCCGTTCTGCCCTACTGACTGGCCTACACACCTACAATTCAGGCATGTACTCTAACTACCAAGACTGGCGTACCGTACCTAAATTGCAAGCTGTTAAAACCATTGGACAACATTTTAGAGAAAACGGGTATTACACCGCGGGAGCTGGTAAGATCTTCCACTATCAACAGGTCGATACTTTGGGATGGGATGATTATTATCCCAGCATTCGAAAGCCTATGCCGGATGACAACTTTCCACCTACCAGACCTGCGAACATGCCACGCTTCAAATACATGTACAATATGTTCGACTGGGCAGGTCTTTCTATTCCCGATGAGGAGATGGGAGACTTTGCCAGTGTAGACTACATTTCTAAACTGTTACAAATAAAACATGAGAAGCCCTTCTTCTTGGCTTGCGGGATATACCGTCCACACGTCCCCTGGTATGTACCCCAAAAGTACTTTGATCGCTTTCCATTAGAGGACATTCAACTACCCAAAATCATAGAAGGAGACACCACCGATTTAGGAATGGTGGCAAAAGAATTGATCAGGCGTGGAGGTAATTACCATAAGCACGTGGTAGAAGCGGGTGAATGGAAGAAGGCCATTCAAGGCTACCTGGCTTCTGTGGCCTTTGCCGATGAAATGGTGGGCCGTTTACTCAAGAACTTAGCCGAGAGTGCTTACGCAGACAATACCATCGTTGTACTTTGGTCGGATCACGGTTGGCAATTGGGAGAAAAAATGCACTGGCGAAAATTTGCGCTTTGGGAAAACGTCATCCGGACGGTTATGATGATGAAGGTGCCCGAAGGTACAGAAGTGATGCCAAAGGGCTCAATGAACGGGAAGACCACAACCAACCTCACCTCTTTAATGGATATCTATCCCACGCTGGTTGATCTTTGCCGCTTACCTCCTCGTACGGATTTCGATGGTCAATCCCTACGTCCAATTTTAGAAAACCCAGATACCGTTATCCAACGTCCCGTCGTCACCACCTATGATTACGGGAGCTACTCTATTCGATATGGCCAATGGCATTACATTCGCTACATTGACGATTCCGAGGAATTGTATGACTTATCCGAAGATCCAGAAGAGTGGCATAACCTTGCCATCAGAGACGGGTATGAAGAAATAAAACAAGAACTAGCTGAGCACATCCCTGCAAATCCCATTGATTTACCTGAGGTTTCTTTAATCGAACTTCAAGAACATCACATTCCTCCTTTTAAGTCAAAGGCCTATTTCTTCAGCCAGGAGCGAAAGGATTGGATGAAGCGATTTGATTCGGCAGTCGATTGACCGATGAGTAGGAAGGCGATTATCTCCTAGGCTAATATATCTTTCACCACATGTCCATGCACATCGGTTAGGCGAAACCTACGCCCTTGGTATTTGAAGGTGAGCCGTTCATGGTCTATCCCTAGCAGATGCATCAGGGTAGCCTGGAAGTCGTGAACATGTACTGGATCTTTAACCACATTATAGCTAAACTCATCGGTTTCGCCATAGACAATCCCGGGTTTCACTCCTGCCCCAGCCATCCACATCGTAAAACACCCCGGATGATGATCTCTGCCATTTCAGGTCTTTGATCAAGGCGGCCGTAGCCTGATCTGTATCTTGAGCTTGATTGCGAATACCTCTTGGAAGGCCCCCATGCTGATCCCAACCAGTGTGATAGAGCTGGATGAACTTCACGTCTTGCTCCGCCAATTTTCTTGCTAGCAAACAGTTCCTAGCATACGTACCTGGTATTTTTACATCATCTCCATATAGCTCATAGATATAATCAGGCTCATTGGAGACATCTACAGTCTCCGGCACTGAGGCCTGCATGCGAAAGGCCATCTCGTATTGGTTGATCTTGGAATTGATCTCCGGATCTCCCCACATATCCAACTGATGTTCATTGAAGGCCTTGATGCGGTCTAGAGCCCTCCGACGATCTTCGCGATGGACACCATGTGGATTATTCAGGAACAAAACTGGTTCTTTCCCAGAACGAAACTGAACGCCCTGATGATGAGAGGGTAAAAACCCACTTCCCCAGGCAAGAGAGTTAAGCGGCTGCCCGCCCCCGCCATGAGAGGTCATTACTACGAAGTTAGGCAGATTATCATTGTCTGACCCTAAGCCATAACTTAACCAGGACCCAATCGAAGGTCTACCACTGATCATAGAACCTGTCTGCACAAACATAACAGCGGGTTCATGATTGATAGCCTCCGTATAGAGGGATTTAACGATACACAATTCATCAACGATCTGTGCTGTATAAGGAAATAGCTCACTCACCCATGCTCCGGATTTACCATATTGCTTGAAGTCGTAGATCGAGGACACCAAGGGGAAAGTGGACTGGCTGGCCACCATACCCGAGTTCCGCTGGGTCCCTCGTATAGAGTCTGGAATTTCTTGGCCATGCCATTTCTCTAGGGCAGGTTTATAGTCGAAGGTTTCGATCTGTGAAGGACCTCCGCTCTGAAACAAATAGATGATTCTTTTCGCCTTGGCTGGGAAATGGCCTTGCCCTAGTACTCCGCCATTATTGCCTATCGTAGATGTTACCGTATTGGCTAATACATCACTGCCTAAGAGGCTGGAAAGGGCGAAAGCTCCTAATCCCATTCCTGATGTTTTCAGGAAATCTCTCCTCGTTTGGTTTCTTCGTCTATTTTGTTCAAATACCTGCATGGTTTCTAACTTAAGTTTGCAACAGTTTGTCCTATTTCTTGGTGAAAGACTCAGTGGTGTTCATAATGGAATTAGCCACTACCCCCAAGGCAGCAATTTCGTTTGTCTTCAAGCTCTTATCCCAATCTTGTGCTCCATTGTTCATATAAGCCAGTGCTTCTTCTTCTTGTTCCGTAAAGTGTTTCAATTCATCCTGATAGAAGTCTGCTAACATCTGCCTTTCGGTATGATCTGGCTTTCGGCCGGTAAGTAAGCGGAATAGTTTTTCCAGGCGTTTACTTTGCTCCGTTTCCGTCTTTAACAGTCGCTCGGCCAATACCCGAGAGGCTTCCACAAACTGGGGATCATTTAACAGATTTAGAGCCTGCAATGGGGTACTGGACATTCTCCGATTGACTTCACAATCACCCCGATCATCTAAATCAAAAATTTGCATGTAGGGCGGAGGAGATTGCCTTTTCCAGATCGTGTAAATGCTTCTTCGATACAAACCATCCCCGTCTTCCTGTAAATAGCGATAGGCCCAATGTTTAGTAGTAAGCACATCCCAAAGTCCTTCCGGTTGGTAAGGGTAAACACTCGAACCGCCCTGCTGCTGTACTAAGAGGCCACTCACAGCCAATACATTATCACGGATCATTTCCGCTGGCATCCGATAGCGTGGTCCACGAGATAGGAGTATATTCTCAGGATCCTTTTCTAATAGATCTTTAGTCACCTTGGAGTTCTGCTGATAGGTAGCTGAAGTGACGATCAACCTATGTAGAGCCTTGATATCCCAATCATTTTCCATGAAGTAGACAGCTAGCCAATCTAAAAGCTCCGGGTGCGTTGGTAGGCTACCTTGCGCACCAAAATCATCCGAGGTACGGACGATGCCCTTACCAAAATGCATTTGCCAGATTCTATTGACAAATACTCGCGCCGTCAGCGGGTTATCTTCCTGGAAAAGCCATTGACTCAAGCCATACCTATTCTTTGGGTAGGATTCATTGAAAGGCAGAACAGCAGTTGGAGTAGAAGGCTCCACCTCTTCAGCTGGAGCATCATAGGAACCTCGGTCCAGTACAAAGGTTGATCGGGGTTTCGGCAAGTCACCCATTACCATTACCTCGGCTATATTACTAATCAACGCATTTTCTTCGTCTCGGACCTGTTTCAGTTCTTGTCTTGCTCTTGCCACTCCTTCATCCCTCACCAGAAAGTAATGATCTCTCCAGGTCTTCTCATTGGATGCCTTCGCAGCCAATATTTCCCTGGTCCTTGCTGGATCATACAAATGAAGTACTTCAATATCAGACAGCTGTCGATCAAAGACCTTTACTTCATCCAGTCCTCCTTGTTTAAAAGGAATAAATTTATCTCGCGCTCCCAGTGTCATCCCCCTGAATCCGTAGGTGTGAATATCGGGTTGGAAAAGGATGCTTTTATAGAGGTTATCATAATCGACTACCACTTCTTGCCTTTCTCCATCAATAAAGATCGATACTCCCGCTGCTTTGCTAGAGCCGTCGTAGGTCACCGTAACCTGGCTCCATCTCTTGGCCTCAAGGCTTCTTTGGGTGGTCACCTGAATCGCATTCTGAGGCCATGACATGGCCATAATGAACTGCACTCTATTATTGGCTAAGTGGAGAGAATACCCCTTTAGACCTAGTCTAAGATCCTCTGAATGCCAGAGGATGCCAGCCTCATGATAAATTGTATCTGGTTTCAGATACAACTGAAAGGAAAAGTCATCAGTACGATCATACCAACCAATCTTGTCACCTAATTGAATTCTATTATAATCACTTACATATAGGGCCTTACCCTTTACTCCCTCTTTATGTATCGGCTCAACAAGTTGAGCAGGTAGCTGTCGGCTTTTTTGATTCTGTGATATAAATTGCTGCGGCTTTGCTGTCGGCTCAATTTTATCAAAAGTATAGTAAGCTGTATTGGCCTTTCCGATTTCCTCCTGCAAGGAATAATTACCATCTAAGGCTGCAAACCAGGCCTCAAATTTTTCATCTTGAGTATGTTGACGTTCTAGCTTCTGTTCCCTTCCCTTGATCATGGCCTTGACCTTCTCAAGCTCCGCATCCTCTTTTTCCGTAGATAGCAACATGGCAGGTCCAGGTACCTGGCCAGGTCCATAGACGGGAGAGCCGATCTCAAAGGTGCTATTGAAGAATCCAAAAAGTTGGTAATAATCCTTTTGAGATATTGGATCATACTTGTGATCGTGACAGCGGGCACATTCCAAAGAAAGGCCAAGAATTCCTTTGCCTAGGGTATTCGTTCGATCCGCCACATACTCCACCCGATATTCCTCGAACACAATTCCCGCCTCTGAGTTTTTTCGATGTAATCGGTTAAAGGCAGTAGCCAGGGTACTTTCCTTAGAAGCATTTGGAATCTGATCTCCAGCAATCTGCCATGAGATAAATTGATCATAGGGCATATTTTGGTTAAAGGCATTGATCACCCAATCTCTCCAAGGGGAGAAGGCTCGGTGTTTGTCATCTAGGTAGCCATCGCTATCGGCGTATCTGGCGACGTCCATCCAATCTGCGGCCATTCGCTCCCCATAGGCCGGAGAGCGTAGCAATCTATCGACCAGTTTTTCGTAGGCATCTTCATCGGCGGTAGCATTTACAAAATCATCGATCTCCTGCAGGGTCGGAGGCAAACCGGTAAGGTCAAAGGTCACTCTCCTAATGAGGGTCTCTTTCGATGCCATCTCGGCAGGTTTCAGTCCTGATCGATGCAGCTTATCCCATACGTAGTGATCGATGGGTTGCCTAATCCAATGCTCGTTCTGCACTTCGGGCAGGGAGGGTTTGATAGGAGGAACGAATGCCCAATGTGGCTTGTATTGTGCGCCTTGCTCTATCCATCTTTTGATGATCGCTATTTCTTCGGAAGAAAGTTTGAGATGTGAATCGGGGGGAGGCATGACTTGCTCGGCATCTGTGGATAGGATTCGAACAAAAGCCTCACTTTTCGCCGGATGTTTGGGCACAATGGCTGGTCCCTTTCCGCTTTCTAGGGCCCTGTAAGCATCTTCAGCACGGTCAAGTCTTAGGCCTGCCTGCTGATTTTCTGCATCAGGGCCATGGCAAGCAAAGCATTTATCAGATAGAATGGGCCGTACATGGAAGTTGTAATCTACGGTCTCCGGAAGATTAGCTTCAGCCATTACCACACTATCAGGTAGCTCAGGGCCACAAGCTGTCACTAGAAAAAAGAGAAAAAAACAAGTGAGCTTTGTAAACCAATCGGTCATTTCTTGTTAAAGTTTTCGGTAGATTTCCGTTTTGCACAATAGCATAGCGAATCCAGTAATGAAGTCTAAAAACTTCCTTTGGAAATGCGCACAGCATCTCTAAGATACAGAATCCCTAAGGCAGAAGAAATTTACTTAGATTTACGCTGAGTCTGATCAATTAACGGTTATTTTAACCGTTAAAAACCATTCAAAGCTACCTCAGAGCTGGTAAATCGGCCTCTTCAAGTAAACCAGATGTTTAACCCATTTCAAGTTTTGTGAATTAGACATACGTGGACGTCGAGATCATATCTAAGAAAGAACTCACTGCATTGCTAGATAGGATAGAACAAAGTGATGCATTGGGTGCCTCGTCCACTTACGCTAGGCTTCTTCGTTTTCTTGTGGAAAGTACCAGATCAGGCACCATACCCAAGGAGCAAGCTATCGCGGAACATTTGCTGGGAAGCAACTTTGCTAAAACTGACACTTCCAAAATTAGAGTATACATCTACCACCTGAGAAAAAAGCTAGATCAGTATTATCAAAATCAAGGAAAGGAGGAGACTTATGTGCTCTCCATCCCCAAAGGTGGATACAAGGTAGAGTTCATTCAACGGGAGCAGCAGTCGAGTTTTGCCTTTCGGAATTTGAATCCGGGTAGGCTCCTTTGGCCTTTATTGCTTGTATTAATCTTTTCTTTGATCGCCAATGCTCTCTTTTTCTTCAGAAATGAGCGAACTCCTCCCGATGATTTCTCCAACTCTATTTTCTGGAAGGACTTCTTCAATGATGAAAAGCCAATACAAGTCGTACTTGGGGATTTGTTTATTTTTTCCGAAATAGACTCGCTTAGTGGAGAGACAAGAAATGTACGAATACCGGACATTAATTCAAAAGCGCAATTTGAGGAGTACAAAGAACGGCCTATCCATAAGGGCAAACAGCTCCATAAGACCAGCTATACGCACCTTATCAATGGAAGTAGCGAGTGGATCAACAGTCTAACTAAACTCTTCCATCCGAAAAAAGAGTTCAGTATAAGGCCCAGTTCCGACATGGCCGCTCAGGACATGCATGACTACAATATTATTTTTGTTGGAATGCAAAAGACGGCTGGGATATTCAATACCTACTTCGATAAAAGTGAATTTGTATACAATAGTGACCAACCCAATCGATATCTGCTACCTAAGGGAGTAGATACCTTAACTTTCCGACCGCAAGGTGACCCGGATGAGCAACACACGGACTATGGACTTATTGCCAAATATCCTGGCCCTAATGATAATACCATCCTCCTATTTGGGGGCTTATGGGATACAGCAGCTTCCGAATCCCTCCGCAATTTTGTTAGGAAGAGTAAGATGACTAAGATCGAGGAGTATATGGAAGCCGAATTGGGGTATCTTCCTACCTACTTTGAAATCCTCATTAAAGTCAGTGGTGTCAATAGGATCGGGTTTGAGACAGAGGTACTCTATTTGAATGAGCTGAACCTTTCCAACTAACTCCATTCTGCCAGTATACTTTGGCAACTGTTCAGAAATTAGAAACATCCATCTAGGCTTCCTAGCAACTTAACAGTCTCGACTCTAGATTCTTAAATCTTTCCATTCTTGGCCAAGCCTGCCCAGTAGTTGCGAAGTTTTGCCCTTGGAGCCTTTTCTTGTAAAACAGTTTGTAACCAGGCCTGGTGATTACCTTCTCCTACACTATCCTGATAGGGCTGGAAGACCTCAAAGTCGAACCAATTGGTTTCGTAGATACGTTGTAGGGCGTAAACTGCGACTTCCCCCTCACTGGCATTGAAAAAGGGGCAGGTGTGAATGCTGGTCGTAGCAGTATCAGGTAGCTTGGATAACAAAAGGTCCGTAAGTTCATATTGGGATCGATGGAAGAAAATCTCCCATTCTTCGGCAGCTGTCATTACGCAGTTTCTGTTATCCCGCTGGCCTTCTACCATGTATTGTCCGCCTGTTAAGCAGCCCCCCTTTTCGAAAACCAAGTACTGCCATAAACTATCCGTACTCATGGCCAGGAACGGCTCTTTCCTTTCATACTCCAATCGGAGTTCCCGATCGGGTTCTGGGACTAACTCTAGGCGAGATCCGGCTTCTTTGGGTGTAGATTCGGTACCTATACAAGAAGTAATCGATGTGAATAGGAGTAATAGTAAGAGGGCTCTCATTGGACGGTACTTTTTGATTGTAAGTTCAAAGGCTGAAGAATTGCTGCTAACTCAATCCATTTGATCTCCCCCTGCCCTTTAGAAAAATCCCCAGCGGCAAAGAAAAGATATTCGCCATCGGGAGAGACCTGTGGATTTCCTTGTCCCTTCGTATTAATACTGGCCGGCAGTTTTTGCACGTTTCCCCAACTCCCTGACTCCCTTCTTTTACTAACCGCAAGTTCTAATTCGTCGCCAATAATCGCGAATAGAATAAATCTTTCTTGTGGATCAACATAGGGAGTACAAGACTCGACTTCGCTCAGCCCAGGTATTCTCACTTTAGTAGCTGCTAAATATCGTCCATCGGGTTCGGGTTCGGATCGATAGATTCTCATCTGCGTATAATCCGGATTACTGGAATGAAAATAAAGTGTCCCATCCAGAGCAATCGAAGGATGAGAAGTCAATTGCCCACGTAAATTGGGAATATCTATATGAACTGGTTCTCCCCAATGTCCACCGACTCGTTGAGTCTGCCATAAATGCCAAGTAGATGTAGTATCTACATCCGGGAGCGGGCGCGTAGAACTAAAGAAAAGTGTATTTCCATCTTGACTAAAGCTGAGGCCATGCTCATTGAAATCAGTATTGAAAAAAGCACTCTTCGGCTTTGACCATTCATTGTCCTGTTTGGTAATCTGTTTAACTATAAACTGGGTGAAATTAGGGTCTGAGACGGTATAGTAATACGTCTCATAATCAGGCGAAAATACACCTTGATGGGTTATGTTTCCATCCAGCGTGCCTACAGGTAAATAGGACTCGGGTATATCCGTGGGGATATCATTCGTTAGATATCGCTCGTAAAGAGAACTCGTCTTATCCTTGACCGTACAAGCTCCCAATAGCAAAAATATCAGGCAAAATAGGAGCTGGTGTTTTGTTAACTTAGTCTTCATCAATGGTGATTTCTACTCTTCTATTTTTCTGCCTTCCGAAGGCCGTATCATTGCTCATGATTGGATTTAGTTCTTGCAAGCCCTCTGTGTTTATTCTGTCTTCAGGAAAACCTCTACTGATCAATGATTTCTTTACGGCTTCAGCCCTTTTCAAGGAAAGGATCTTATTGCTTTCGATGGATCCGACGTTATCTGTATAGCCGGTTATGGTGATTTTCTTCTCAATAGTTGATAGGGATTGAAAGATAGAATCAAGCATCGGTGCAGATTCTGGAAATAGGGTAAAGCTGCCCGACGCGAAAAGGAAATCCTCCAAAATGATTTTAGCAGGTGCCTTCTTTGCCTTAGGTCGCTGGGCTAATTCTAGTCTTACGTCATCAAAAATGAGATAGCTGCAGGATGCTTCAGTTCCCAGTTCTATAAGTTCTCCGGCTGACTTAATAAAGGTAGAATTCTCTCCATTGAAGTTTCCAAAGGTGATAAAGCGTTCATTACCTTTCGCTTTGAATATAACCTTTACCGTTGTCCATTCACCGAAAGGAATATGCTCTGTTGCCGCCCGTAATTTCAAGCACTTTACCGGGTATTTTATGGGTAAGGCTAAAGGAATCGGGCTTACCGCTGCTGTAATGAGTTCGAAACCTGGTCGGCACCACATACCTGCAAGGACCTTAACTGATAGCTCGTAGATTTCCCCTTTGCTTAACGGCGCAGATAGCTGTTGTTGAAAGATTTCCGAACCTCTTTGCGTCAACACCATGCCCATAAAGCCACGGTTCTGGCCCTTTAGGTCAATAAATTGACGTTGTGCGATGACATTTGCATTTGAGGTGTCATCTAGATGGATATAATCGGGTGTTCCTTTAAGTCTAGTCCAGCCTTCAGCGAACCCTTGTTCTTTCTTTTCAAAGGTTCCATTAACTAGGAGGTTTTGACCCAACATTGATATACTTGCTAGGAGAAACACTAGAACTGAAAGACTGATTTTCATATATCTATTTTGATGGTTGAGAAGTCAAAAATGCCGATGCACTTCATGGAGACCAAACTCTAACAACTGTAGAGTCCCATCATACCGCGCTCCCAATCGTCTCGCCAATCTTTTAGAAGGCTCATTTGCCGGATCTATATAGCTAACAAGGCTAGGTAACTTCAAGGTATTTAGCGCGTAGTCCTTTACCACCAAACCTGCTTCCACACCGTAGCCCTTCCCCTGGCCTTCCGGTACTAACCAGTACCCGAGCTCAGGTTCAGGCCAAGGATCAGAATTCCAAAGTCCGACCGTCCCTACAAACTTGCCACTGTGCTTTTCTTCCATAGCTAAATAGGAATAACCTATTAGATGGTAGTGACCTAGATAAGTAGCCATTAGACGCCAAGCCACCTCTCCTTTTTTCACTCCGCCAACAAAACGAGCATTGTGTTCTTTGGCATAAAAAGCAGATAAGGCAGGGAAGTCCGTTTTCTCCCAGCGTCTAAATGTTAATCGATCGGTCTCTAGATGTTGCATACTGAAAGTGTGTGTTCCTTATTCATACACACTTTTTCATTGGAATAGTTCCTGGAGGCTCTGCTACCCACCATGGAATATCCAAGTTCATACTGTAAATGGAAAATATCGGAAAAGATACAGGCTACCACCTGCTAGAATTGCTTAGACATATAGGTGTAATTATAGGAGTGACCATCAATCCGGAACATATCCACGATCTCACCCATCCGGTGAAATCCGCTTCTTTCATATAGCTTAATAGCCGCCTGGTTATGAGAAAGGACTTGTAAATCAATGAATTCCAACTGAGCTTTTTCCTGCGCCCACCGAAACGCGGTCTCCATCAAAAGGAGACCAATCCCGAGTCGTCGATGATCTCGATCTACCCCCATTCCCAGCATCGCCCGGTGAAGAGCGTGCCGCTCCAGGCGCCCTCTAAGATCAATATGACCGACGATACTTCCATCCTCCCTTCTGGCTACCCACACCCGCCGCCAACCCATTTCTTGAATTGGCATTTCCATGCCAAACTGGAAACTATTTCGTAGAGCCTCTGGGACCTTGGACTCGATGCGGCTTAAGGGCTGAAACAAAGGAGTATCACCCAACCCATTGTCAGAAAGATGATCATCAAGATAGGTCAGGAAGGGCGTAATATCTTCAATTTGTAAGGGAGTGATTTGTATCGAACTCATAATTCTACCCCTAATATTAAAATGAGATTTTATAGTCAGATATTTCTGCAGAATATTGATTTCCAAATGTTTGAGCGGGCACGCCCATCTCTGCGGGAGAAGGAGACAACCATTCACTCTTCTTTCCAGTCATTGACAACACCCCCTCCGGCTTTATTTCCACAAAAGCATACAAAGGGTCTTGGTAGGGAGCCAAATGGGCCAGCCATTTATAATCTTTTAGTAATTCGGCGGGATAACGGTTCGTTTTATATTTATCTCCCAACCATTGGTAAGACATGCTGTTCACTTCCAGGTAATGAATACCATTCTGTTGATGATGGAAATCAATATGATTGTGGCCATTTAAGCAGCAAATCATCTTATCAGTATGTTGCTCCATTATCTGCTGCAAGCTCAATCGATTTTTCACCCCAGACTGGTAATGCCATAAGCTTTGGTGAGATATGACAATGGTTGGAAGTTCGGAGGCCGACAACTCTCCTTCGAACCATTCGATCTGCTCCTCATCAATAAAGGTTCGCAGAGTACTGTCTACATAAAAATTGGCCTTGTTGTAGGGAATATATTGCCCATCCTTATACAGGAAGTTGGCATCCAACACGATAAAACGAATTCCTTTCTCCACAAAGGAATAGTAGTTGGAATCCATACCCCAAAAATCCATAATCTCCTCCTTTGAGCACAAATCCATGTCGTGGTTTCCCAAAACGTGATATTTATTCCCGTCGAAAGTGTTCCAAACCCTTAGAAAGCTTTTGCTCTTTTCTTCCAGATGACAGAAATCTCCCAGCTGAATAACAAAGTCCACCTGTCTTGCTTTTGCCTCTTCAATAAATTCTTCGAGGCGTGATTGGGTATCGGGAAGCATGCCGTGGTGTACATCGGTGACAAGGCCGAAGCTTAGGGTATCCGTATTCGAAAAAGAGGTAAATTGAAGGATGGGTTGGGGCAACAGAAGCGCTCCTATTCCTCCTGACGAGTACTCAACAAACTCTCTCCTATTCATATGATTGGTTTCGTTTTATTTTCTCTGCGAATATCCGGAAATCACGCTAGAATATCACCCTTACTTCCAGGCGAACCTCAATTTGACTCGCTTTCTTACGATCAAACGTGCTTTTCTGGGTTTGGATGCTTCACTCGGTAAGGCGCTTAATGGAGGATAAATTGTCCAGTCTGCAGATGAGTATGGTGCTTGTGGTTGAAGATTCTCCATATGTTCTTCTTCCACCGATAAGAGTTCCCCTATTTCTTTGTCGACTAGTTCTCCAATTCTTTTGGCCTTCTTGAATCCTTTTTTAAGCACCCTTGGCATCAATGTCATTTCTGCTTCTGGGTGCCGTTCAAACCTGTACTCCAGAACATTCCCGTGTACGTTGTTATAGCTCTTTAAGCGTTCAGAGAAACGCTTTAGAAGATTGAGGTCATCAATCAATACTACTAACTCCGTAGTCTGGGTTTGCTTAGAGATATGTGCCGAGAATTCCGTGGCGTAATCTTTATACCTTTGAATATTCAATTCACTGATAATTGCTTCCAGTTCTTTCTTACCCATGAGCTTGTAAGATTTCTCTTGGTTTAAATCGCTGAAGGAGCCATTATCGTACAGGAAGATTTGATAGAGCATACCCGTGGCATTGATCATTAGGGTATCCTCTACGGTTATTTCTAGATATTGGCTTGTTTGAGAAAATAGGGCCAACGGGCAAAAAAAACCTAGTGCTAGCCCATATAGAAACACTTTCATAAGTATTGATTTCCAGCTATTAGAGTTTGCACATATTTTGGAGTATAATACCTATGTGACCTCTTTTGGAAACTTATCCCCAATCAAGTTCAATTCTACTCCATGCTCCAACCACGCTTTTAGGCCTGCAAGGACCAAGGTAAAGCCCCCAGTAGAATCTATCACCTTATTGACGACCTCAGCCGGTGACCCGATGAAATTGTAATTGGTAATCGTAACATAGGTGCCTATTTCCCCAAAGGACTTAAATTCCCAGTTGGCAACCGACAAATCACTGCCTTCTCCCCATTCGATCTGGATGTTTTGCAATGGGCTAATTTTCTTCACCTGCACTGGTACATCCAAGTCATACATTTCCCATGTCCAAATCACATTTTCGCCTTCTTTCAATTTTCCTGTGCTTTTTGTAAACCAGAACTTGGTGGTAAGCTGGGGATCTATAAAAGCATTGAAAACCAATGCTAGAGGTTTTCTAATAAACATCTGTGCAGTTGCAGTGTCGGGCAATTTTGTCATCTTGAGAAGTTTTGAGTTGGGAGCGGATTATTTCCAAAAATTCTGCCAAAAGGGCTTCTTAGGTAAGTAGGATTTAAGCAATTTTATCAATTCTCTATTCTTGGTCTGCTTCGCAACCGAAAGAGGACTATCCAGACTAAATCCAGCTTTTAAGGTTGGATCAGCCCCATTGTCCAGCAAATACTTAGCAATCTCATATTGTTGAAAAGAGATGCTCTCTATCAACGGGGTAGTTAAGAATTCGGGGTGTTGATAGTTCGGATTAACACCTTTTTCCAAGTGATACTTGACCAGTTCCAAGTCCCCTTCTTGTACTGCTGATAGCATGTCCTTCCAATCACCTGCAGCCATAATAGTAGGTTAAGTTGGTTGATTTTCACAAAGCTGTTTCAAAACCTGAAGGGCTTTAGGCCAAGTTTCTTCGAAATAGTCCTTGAGTTCAATGAATATCTCTGTCTTGACTTCTAACTCCGTTTGTCCACCTTTTGAGACAAAAGTATATTGTTCAATTGCACCTTTAATAGCCTCTACTTCTTCTCCATCCGTGATTTCTTTACCCTCCTGAATAAGACCAAAATGCTGCAAAGTTATTTGCCCAAAAGGAACATTCTCTATAACCTTACTGATCAACCCCATACGGTTTCCGCTTTCATCCAAAGAAAGGAAATGTATGGTAGAACCTTGCTTCCATTCCCCTTCGAAGTAGGAGGTAGGTTGGAAGGGAGCAGTCCATGTTTTGAAATTTGCTGGATCAGTAAGGGTATTGTAGACGGTTTCCGGTGAGGCATCAATTACAATACGAAAAGAAACTGTTTCTAACAGGCTTTCAGACTTCAAATTTGACTCCCTAATGGAAGAACCTTCAACCGAACCAGATACATCACGATCTTCACTGCCTGGCCTGCAACTTAGGAGGAGGGTTAGAGACAATAAAATAGGAATCTTCATGGTGTTAGCATTTGGAGAGTATGATCTTAGCTGACCGATGCCAAAAGTGGCTTGGCAAGATTAAATTTACAAAGTCCTGGAGGGTTTTCATTTAATAGGCATTAAGTTTATCCCGAATTTCGTTCAGTGTATCTAATCCAAGCTGCACTTCCGCTGTAGTATGAAAGGCCTTCAAAAATAACCGTGGCCAGCAGTTGCAAAACGGCAAGAGACGATAGATCGGATAGTTTACTCAAAAGTGCAGTGGCCTGCCACTTATCCATCTCAAATCCCATCTGCCCAAGTTTCCCCTTACCTATGTGACTCATGAATATCCCCAACTTGGTTTTCTTCATTCCTTTAGTCAGGATTGCTAGCTGCAGCTGTTGATCTTTATTACTAATCTGTAGTACCAATTCATCTAGCACCAGGTCAAAAGTTGATATCTGTAGGTTCAAGAATTTCTCAATACAGATTAGTAGTTCATCTCCATCGAGCCAGGCCGGTTTCCCCTGCTCCTGTAATTTTGATAATTCCCGGTGACACCTCTCTAATTCTTTTTGAGGTCCATACCCTACAATATTAGACTCCTTTACCTGATCTACCCACTTCTGCAAAAACGCAATCTGTAACTTTAGATCTTCCCGTTGATCAATGCTAGGATCCTCTAATCGTTCTAATACCCTTAATTTTTCACGACTGTAATTATAATTGGCTTGAAAAAGTGCTGCAGCTTTGAAATCGAGCTGTTCAACACTCTTTTTCATTTCATCTTCAAGATAGAGAACTTCCTGGCGATAAGCCTCGATCAATAGGTTAAGGTCATTTTTCATTACCCTGTGCATTAGCTAGCGGAATGATACATTTATAAATACATATAAAAGTTTGTAAGCCCCTCCACGCAACCTCATCAGATTAAGAGTATCCCAGAAAAAATCCAAGAATTTAAGTCATAAACTCTTCATCTAAAATTGATGTCGCTAAGCTGGAGTCCTTCCTCCGAGGCGGATTCGCAAATCGTTTCTGTAAATGGATATACGTTAGCTTTGCCATCAGTAGCCCAAATGGGATGCAGATTAAGCCCAATAGGAAGTCATTGATTCTATCAACAGATCCGGGAGAGGTCCATTCTAACATGATCCCCATAAAACCGCCGCCTAAGGCAATGCCTAGATAATAGCTCAGGACACCTATCACGGCATATTTCCAAGGCGGTTTATTGTATTCCAGTGCAAGATCATAAAAGTACTTTCCTAGTAGGTAAATCAAAAGAAGTCCAAGCATGCTTATGGGGTTTTAGTTACTAAAGGTGGTTGGAAAGAAATACGAGTTTGTAAGCCCAACGAACTAGAATAAAAAGAAGGAACAAAGCCGTACCGTAGCTAAGCGAGGCTTCTACGGTCTTGGGCGTATACGGGGTAGCTTTCCTAGCTGCCACGCTCTGCCTGACATCCCTTTCAATCTGAACCATTTGTTCTTCTGATAAAATCCCACGTTCCTTGGCGATAGATTTGGCCATCTCAACCGACTCAATGCCAAAGAAGTTTTGTTGTTTAATAATGTTTTGAATTCGCTCGTTGCTGTACGAATTCATCTCCTTTTTCAGGTTTCCTGCCATTTCGATTTAGCTATTAGGTGTTAATCAAGATCCAATGACTTATCAGGCTATGTGAAAATAACCTACAGCCCCAGTTTGCCTTATTTGTCAAAAAATCAGACAAAAGGAATTGACTAGAAGTACTCAGCCTACTACCTCAGTAGAGACCAGACATGAAAAAAGTCATCTTGAATTGTTTAGGTAGGGTAGCGCGTTTTAACTCCCTATAAATAACTTTTACGATTACAAATATACATAAAATTATCAAAAAAGTGAAATATTTGAACTTTTGGAAGATAATTTCTTGATCCCTTTGGCAGTGGAGTAATGAAGTTAACCTAACTATCTTACTTTTTGGGAGCATACCTATTTACCGAAATCTGCTGGAAAGCATCCCGCTGCGTAGCCCATAGATGAAGATTCCCAATTGAATCAACCTGTATGCCTGCAGCTGTATTGAAATCAACACCTCCAACACAATGAAATACTTTGCTAGAAATCTTAGACATAACTGGCTTAAAGACGTGGCTGTTACTAATCAAAATTAGATCTGCCCGCCCCACATCTCCTGCCCCATAGAGCCCAATTGCATAAACCTGATCCTGATCTTTGATGAGATTAATCGACTGATAACTTGCCCAATCCGCTGGAGCATCAAAGCTCTCAATCAGGTCCCAGTTCTCCATTTCCGGATCGATCAAATAAAAATCCCAATTCCGACTATCCCAATTGCCCACCACTACCAGATATTGGCCGTTTAGTTGAATTAAGCCCGTGGCTCCGGCGGTGTATCTTTCGACAGCGCCTTCTCTATGGATACTTAGACTCGGCGTGATTTGCAAGGCAGAATCCCCATGAATTTGATACAATGCTAGTTTTGCGATGGTTTTCAGGTGGTTATCTTCTATTCCAACCACTAGATGGGAGTCACTAACCTGAATTCCTCCAGCATGGCGAAAAGGTTCTCGCATCAAAGGAATTAATAGTTCAGTTTTCTTCGTATCTAAATTGGCTTGCAATAAATAGGCTGTATGTCGGGAACTCCCCGATATCAAAAGCTTTTCTGATGCACCCACCTCCACCCATTGAACACCCTGCAGATGCCCACTTTCAGTTGGGACATTGATGGCGTTATCCAATAAAATCAATTCAGGTTCGACGCTCAGCTGGGCAAAGGCCCTTGGCACATTTTCGACCGTCTGTCCAATACTGTAGATGGGCAATAGGAAGCTTAGCAGATGGATGAGCATTTTTGGGTGTAAGTTGGTCAGGTTCAGCATCGGATTCTTTTTGACGGGGTGAAGAAGTTGGGGAATCAAATGGTTTATTCCAGATTAAACTTAAGGATTGAAATTCCTTTTGAACTCATTGTAGGCTAAATTTAACGCAATGTTTCCCTCCCTTACTCTATCATTACCTAAGTACGACCTAGACAAATAGCTATTTTATGCGAATATTATACCACCAGTAGCCCTTGTTATTTCTACTATCCTACCCGCACAAGTAAAACATCCCTTCGCCAAATCAAACATAATCTTCTAGTTTAGGATGGTCGTTGCTGCTATCGTAAAGATCACAGGCTGATCAAAATTTACAAATTCAGCTAATTAGTATTACCTTTTTAGTGTAGGTAACTGTAACCATCAAATAGTAGGATAAGCAAACGATAACCAACCACCGACCCACATGAAAAGGAGATTTAGACGCCTTACCCCCATTCTCTATAGCTTGGCCCTTATCCACCTTAGCTGTTCCCAACAACAGCCCGTTGACTATGTCGATGTTTTTATCGGGACCTCCAACTCTCGCTGGATGCTGGGTCCCTATGCCTGTGTACCCTTCGGTATGGTTCAGTTAGGACCTGATAATCAGGGAGATGTTTGGATGGGGGGCTATGAATATTCTATTAGCAATGTGAGCGCATTTAGCCACATTCATGCCTGGACGATGTCGGGACTGGCCATCATGCCGGCTGCCCAAGACCTGACCTTTACTGACAATCCAGTTGATGCAGCATATCGAGGGGCTGGGGCTAGCTATCATTCCAGAATTGAAAAGCATACGGAAAAGGCACAACCGGGATACTATTCCGTCAATTTATATGATGCCTCCGCCAAGGCAGAGCTGACCGCAACTACGCGCTGTGGTTTTCATCGGTATACCTTTGAAGAGTTGGAGGATGCCCGGATTATGATCGATCTAGAATTTCCAGATGAGTATCAATCCGTCTTAAAAGATGCGCAGATTACGAAGGTGAATGATCGAACACTAGAGGGCTATTCAACTTCTAAAACCTATTATGGGGACTATACTCTCTATTTCGTAATTGAGTTAAACAAACCCTTTAACAGCTTCAATGGATGGTCAGCGGGGAAAGGCATCCAAAAGGGAATTGAAAGAATTCGGGACAGTATTGATGTAGGCGCTTATGTAACTTTTGACACCAACGAAGGAGAACAAATATTATTGAAGACGGGCCTATCTATGGTCGATCTGGATGGGGCGAGAAAGAACCTGGAAACGGAACTAGGTCCCCTTGATTGGGATTTTGATGCGGTGGCAATGGAGGCTAAAGCGGAATGGAATCGTCTATTGAGTAAAATCCAGGTTGAGGGCGGAACCGAGACAGACAAAAAGAAGTTTTACACCAACCTATACCGAAGTTATGCACAAAAACAAACCTGGTCTGATGTAGATGGGCGATATCGCGACCCGATGGAAAGAATTCAGCAATTGCCGGTGGGGCAGGTCATGTACGGAGGCGACGCCTTCTGGAACTCCTATTGGAATCTCAATGGGCTCTGGTCGCTCATCACGCCCGAAGTAATGAATAATTGGGTTAACACTCAGCTCGAGCTCTTTGATAAGACGGGATGGACTAACAATGGTCCCACAGGACTTGAACATACGGGAGTGATGGAAGTTACGCACGAGGTGGCCTTGATGGTGGCGGCCTACATGAAAGGAATTCGTAATTATGATCAGGACCTCTTCTACCGAGCATTGAAGAACACCGTAAGTACCCAGGGAGCCAGACAGCCGCTTTCTGGCTTGGCTGGAATGGATCAGCTGGATATCTACACCCGCTTGGGCTACGTGCCCTTCGACGTCAGTCGAACCGACCGTACCCTGAATTACGCCTTCTCCGACTACTGCTTTGCCCAACTTGCCAAGGCCTTTGATCAGCAAGAGGACTACCAGTTTCACCTCAAGCGCTCCAACAACTGGAAAAACCTTTGGCATCCCGACTTCAACTTCATTACTCCCAGAGACTCCAACGGCTACTGGATAAAAGATTTCGATCCCTTGTCTGGCTACTCCTTCTCTGAAGGAAATTCCTGGCAATATTCTTGGTACATTCCCCACGATATTGCTGGCCTAGTAGAGCTACTCGGTCGAGATAGCTTCAATGCTAGGCTTGAAAAAGGTTTTCTCCATGCAGAAAGTAAAGGATTCGCTGCCCACGCATTCGACCGATCGAGAAAGACAGCTCATGAATACTATATCAATCATGGTAATCAGGCCAACATGCAAGCGGCCTACCTATTCAATTACTCGGGCAAGCCTTGGCTAACGCAACAATACAGCCGAAGAATGCTGGACATATTCTATGGAGATACCCCCTACCACGGCTGGGATGGCGATGAAGATGAAGGCCAGATGGGAGCCTGGTATGTAATATCCGCAATGGGTCTCTTTGAAATGAACGGAGGCACCTCGGCCGATCTACCCGTAGATCTCACTACGCCCCTATTTGATAAGATCACCGTATCGCTGGATACCACCTACTATAGTGGGAAACAACTGATAATTGAGACGAGAAATAACTCCAAAGAGAATGTCTACATCCAGAGTATTCATTTGAATGGCAAAAGGCTGGAACAACCAAGAATATCCTTTAAAGACCTGGTGGAGGGAGGACATTTGGTATTTGATTTAGGGCCTAGTCCGAAGGAGGAAAATTAAAAGGCTGTTGTTGATCTTAATGAATGGGAGTTCATCCCTCCGGTCCACAATCAGGCAAGAACAATGTAACCACACTACATTTCCTATAGCATGATCTTTTTGCTAATTGGTCCCGAAAAGACGTGAAAACTATAGCACCTAAAAAGATTAATCTTTACCTTTACTGAAGAATTGGAAAAAAGCAAATACATTTCCAAACCTTTTCTGGTCAACTTCGTATAAGCCCGTTGAGTACACACTACTAATACTTTCCCCCGAGTAAATTCCCCTGCTGCTGATTTCACTGCAGCACTCAAGTCCCCACTTATAATTCATTCGGTACCTGGTACCCAATTTGACTGAGATAGCATTAAGAAGCCGTCTTTACTACTTCATAGGTACGGCTCCTGCTATTAGGTCAAGATTATATGATATAAGAATAATTAGGCTAAAAGAATAAGTAAAGGTCAAGCTATAGAATTATTGATCCTTGGCTCCTGGGTGAAGGCTAGAATTTTAACAAACACGATTTAGCGCTATCGCTCTACATCAAAACAACACTAATGTTAGCAACACAGCAGAAGATTAGCGTTCTACACTATCTGGTTTTGGGGTTTATTATAGTCTACTATGGGGTGGCTTTTTTCATGATGGATGCCGTAACCTCCAGGTTGGTATCTGATGAGATCAACTGGCACTACCCTACTATCGTTGACTTTGCTACCAACCCGTTTTTCGAGGTTATACAAGATTATAAGTCTGCTACCTTTCCGACCTACCATTTGATCTATGCTTTTTTCTATCAAACCATATCGGAAAATCCCGTTGTTTTAAGATTCATCAGTTTCTTATTTATAGTAGCAACCGTCTGTCTGCTGTTCTACTACCTAAGTAAGCAGAAAAAGTATGAGCTTTCCACCGTGGTATTGATTATTGCGGCATTTCTCAGTAGCCCCTACTATCGCGGATCTGGATTTTCGCTGATAACAGATAACCTTCCTTACTTCTTCTTGATCCTGGCTTTAATTTTCAACGATCGAGCCATTTCGAAGAAGAGTTTGCCCTTGTTCATACTTTCGATGTTGTTGGCCTTCGGCACCTTTTATACCCGGCAATTCTACTTCTGGGTGCCTTTCTTCTTTTACTTCCGGAGCCTACCACATCTTCCTAACCTAAAGCAGATGGCGGTATTTACAGTAGCCAACTGTTTCTATATGCTCCCTGCCCTGTACCTTTTCAATCTATGGCAAGGATTGACTCCACCGATGTTTCAGGATCAGATGCAGAATCAGAGTTTTATCCTCACCATACCCTTTACTTTGGCAGTGTTTCCGGTTTACCTCTACCCTATTGCGCTGTATCTATTTTTTGGAAAATTCATCAAGATCACTCGGAATGAGTTGATTCTGATGGTTGGTGTGGGCTTAGCCTATATCTTAACTTACTATCAGTTAGGCTTAGATTTAGATTCCATCAGAGGAGGGCTGATTCCTAAGTTACTCGGCAAACTACCACAGCCCTTGGACATTATTGCCTTTCTCGGCTTAAGTTACGTTGGTCTACTACTCATCTTCTATTTCCTAAGGGGAAACTTTACGAAGAATTATTACCTACTGTTGATTGTCTTCGCCTTGGCGATCTCCCTGCAATTATTCCAAAGATATGTAGACCCCTTGATCTTCATTGTGGTCATACTATTCTACGATAAAAAGACAAGTCACGATTTCATCAATTCCAAGTATGTCCTGCTCTTCATTGCAACAGAGATACTGCTCTATGTAGGTTCCTTGTTCTACTATGATTTTACAAATATTCAAACTTGATTAAACTTCTTGATCAATTATGAACAGCTACATTAAACTCGCCAGGCCTAGTCATTGGGTTAAGAACCTATTTATCTTTACGCCGCTCTTCTTTTCGGGCCAATTGGGTTCGATGACAAATGACATCAGTGCCTTGGCCACCTTTTTCCTGTTTAGCTTTGCGGCCTCTTCTATCTATGTCCTCAACGATATCAAAGATGTAGATCGGGATAGAAATCACCCAGAAAAGAAAAATCGGCCTATTGCATCCGGTGCTGTACCAATTGCTAGTGCCTGGATCTACTATTTCCTCCTTTCTTCCATGGCCTTGATTCCCGCTATCTTTTTCGATCTAGGATATGAGTATATAGCGGGTTATATTGTCTTGAATATCTTGTACACCTTTATTCTTAAACACATAGCAATTGTAGATATCACCTGTATTAGTGTTGGCTTCGTACTCCGGGTATTGATTGGAGGTGCTGTCACCGGAATTGCTATTTCTAAATGGTTGATCCTCATGACCTTCTTATTGTCCATCGGTCTGGCCCTAGGCAAGCGTCGATCTGAAGTAATCATTGCGAACAATGGATCCGGGGAAATTCGCCCTTCCCTGGCGGGATACAATCTAGAGTTCATCAATTTAACCTTGGTCTTCACAGCGGTGACCAGTTTGATCTGTTACATTATGTACAGCGTTTCAACAGAGGTCATCACACAATTTAATTCTGATAAGCTCTATCTAAGTTCGATTTTTGTATTCCTTGGGATCATGCGCTTCATCCAGATCGCTATTGTGGAACAGAGAAGCGGATCTCCCACCAAGATTCTCCTCAAAGATGCCTTCATTCAGATTGTACTATTCATTTGGATATTATTCTTTGCCGTAATAATTTATACCCCGTGGCTACAGTAGATTCTTCGAAAAAGGCAATAGCCGTCTTTGACCTCGATGGTACGATAACCAACAAAGACACCTTTCTGGAATTCATCCGAATGACACATGGGAGTGTGCGCCTATACCTTGGATTCCTCCTCAATGGCGTTTCCCTACTTCGATACTTCCTCAAAAACATTGACAACCAAACCTTCAAAGAGATCATCTTTAGCCATTTCTACAAAGGCTACCCAGAAGCAGACCTTCAACAGCATGGCGCCACCTTTTCAAAAACGATTCTACCAAACATCTGCTTCTCCAAAGCGCTCGCTCAACTCAACTACCACCAAGAAAATAAGCATCAGATTGTTATCCTCACCGCCTCCTCTCCCATCTGGCTGGCCGAATGGTGCCGCGTCAATAACTACCTTTTGATCGGTACTGAATATGAAGTCGAGAATGGGAAAATTACTGGCAAGATCTCTGGCAAGAATTGCTATGGTGAGGAAAAAGTTCATCGACTCTTAGCTCAATTTCAACTCACCGACTTTTCGAAATCCTACGGTTATGGCGATACTAAGGGGGATCAGTATTTTTTGGATTTGATGGATGAGGGGTATATGAGGAGGTTTGGGTAGGGAGTTAATTTTGGCATTACTGTTTTAGATACTCATCGTGTTTTATTCCTTTTTTCGAGCAAGCCATTATGGTTAGACTGGATATGCTCCGTTCAATGTCATAGCCATCGGTCCTTAGTTCCAACCTTTGGCTGATAAACGCTGGACCATGGCACATTGTCCTTAGCCAGACCTAGCTCGACATTCCAGGACAGATGCAAGGTCCTGGATCACTTTCTCCACTTAGACCTTATCCACACAACTAAGGAATCCGACATTACTCCTACCTGATCTTCTTAATCATATCCTACTCATGTAATTCATCGCCAATTATTAAGATATTGTGAGCCACATTGGCGTGCATTGGATGGAAGTTGGTCCTATTTCACAAAAAATATAAAAATGAGCAGTTTGAAATTTCCCGCTAAACCGGAAAGTAAAGAGACGGTATACAAGGCCCTAAAAGAACTGAAAAAGGATGATTTACCTTGGCAGTCAGGGAAAGTGATGGCTTATGTCTATCATACCATTCCTGAAGCCCATGAGTTGGCAGAAGAAGCGTATAAGCTCTATCTGACGGAAAATGGCTTAGACCCGACTCAATTTCAGAGTTTATTACAATTGGAAAAGGAAGTAATTGGGATGGTCGCTGATCTGTTGAATGGAGATAGTGAGACGGTGGGTAACTGCACAAGTGGGGGGACTGAAAGTGTTATGTTGATCGTAAAAACAGCAAGAGATCGAGCTCGTCATCTGTTTCCACATATTACTGAACCTGAAATCATAATTCCAGAAACGGCCCATCCTTGTTTTCAAAAAGCAGGTCATTATTTAAATGTGAAAGTGAAGATGACGCCTGTGGATAAGAGCACCTTCAAGGCCGATGTGGATGCGATGGAAGCAGCTATTACCGATCAAACCATTCTGATAGCAGGTTCTGCCCCTTCTTATGCGCATGGAGTAATCGATGATATTGAAGCCATTGCAGCTTTGGCCGCAGCCAACAACTTACTCTGCCATGTAGATGCTTGTGTAGGTGGGATGTTTCTTCCTTTTGCCAAAATGTTGGATTATCCAATACCTGCCTTTGATTTTAGTGTTCCGGGGGTCACCTCTATTTCCTGTGACTTACATAAGTTTGGATATGTACCCAAAGGGTGTTCTTCTGTGATCTACAGAAATAAAGAGCTCCGACAGTATCAGCTCTTTAGCTGGTCCGATTGGCCCGGCTACTCCATTATTAACCCCACTGTATTGTCGAGTAAAACGGGGGGACCGATGGCAGCAGCTTGGAGTCTCTTCAAGTTTTTGGGTATAGAAGGTTATAAAGAGGCTGTAAAAGCCTGCATGGATGGTCGAGATATAGTAATTGAAGCCTTAAAGGACATTCCAGAGTTAGATCTATTGGGAAGTCCTGACATCAGTCTTTTGTGTTTCGCCTCCAATTCAGCGGCGGTCAACGTCTTTGAGTTGGTAGAACGGATGAAAGAAAAAGGTTGGTTCATTCAGGCACAGTTAAAATCGGCCGTGTCTGAAGCGAGTATTCATCTTTCCATTACACATTTCAACGTACCGCACATGGCTCCCATGATGGAAGATTTGAAAACCGCAGTAGCAGAATTAAAGACGGAGGCAAAAGCGCCTCATCCCATGCTGGCCATGCTCACCCCAGAGATGCTTCAAGGATTGCTTGCCAATTTCACACCAGCCACCTTGGACAGCTTAGAACAACTGCTTGGCACCGATGATAAAGGTATACCGGATAATTTTCTAATCATCAATAATATCTTGAATACCTTAGAACCAGCGCAACGAGATAAATTACTAGTTGCCTTTGTGAACAAGATGTTTTCCGGTGCATAAGCGTTCCTATCTGGCGTTTGCTTTCGGAGCCAGAAAATGAGAACAAGACGGGGGATATGGACAATGATGTCTCCAAATGTTCTATAGAGGGAATTAGGATAAATATGAATCATTCGTTGGGACCTTGGGAATATTAATAGTCGCCAAGTTTCTAAAAGTAGGGTAAACGTATGGGTGTTACGATCGCCATTATCATTCAAATACTGCTTTTTCTTTTGCTGCCCATATGGTTAATGAAGTTGAGTCGGCAGCTGAAAATAAATCGGTTTTTGAGTGATATTGTTCTTTGCTATGGTATCGGTATGTTATTGGGAAACACCAAATCACTTTGGCTTTGGTCTTGGTTACCGGGCGAATCAGCGGAAGCCCTAGCGGGTACTATAGCCACTACCTCGCAAATAACGGCATTCACATCCGTATTGCTGGCTATTCCCTTACTGCTAATGTTATGCGATGTGACGGAATGGTTGCAATATACGGGTAAGATTACGAAAGCCTTCCTACTAGGCGTTTTGGCTGTTTTGGTGGTGACGATCACGATGGGTTATTTGTATGAAGGCAGCTTAGAGCAAGTTGAAACGACGGCCGGTATGATGGCCGGTGTATACATTGGCGGAACGCCAAATATGGTCGCGATCAGCAAGGCCTTGGCGGCAGATGACCAGCTTTTTCTTTTACTCAATGCGACGGATGCCCTTTGCAGCGGGCTTTACTTTTTGTTTTTACTCTCCTTGGGCAAACCGATTTTAGGCCGGTTGTTACCCAATTTTCAATCTAAGCAAACTAGCGCGCAACTTATTGGGGAAAGTAGTCAAATGCCCGACTTACCTTTTCCTCCTAAACAATGGCAATGGACTAGCATCCGACCCTTGCTTATCGCTACCCTACTAGGCTTAGGGGCAGTTGCTCTATCTGCGGCATTGGCTTCGTTCTTTCCAGATAGCAAGGGAGAACCCAATCAAACCATTCTGATGTTGACGCTAACCACCCTCGGCATTGGCTTATCCTTTATCCCCAGCATTAGACTGTTAAAGGGTGTTTTCAACTATGCGCAGTATCTCTTATTGATTTTTGGATTGGCAGCCGGCTTCCTAGCAGATTTCACAGAACTCATTTCAATGGGAAGCAGTTATTTGGTCTTCAATGCCTTGGTATTGATCGGTATCGTAGGATTGCATTACCTGCTGGCCGTTCTATTTCGAATTGACTCCGATAGCTTTATCCTAAGTAGTACCGCTGCTACCATGGGGCCTCCCTTTGTGGTGCAAATGGCAAGTTCTATCAAGAATCGAGAATTGTTACCCGTGGCTATTTCTCTATCGATCCTAGGATTGGGGTTGGGGAACTATATTGGAATCTTTGTGGCGTGGGTGTTAGGGCTGTAGGAGCTTTTGGATTTTGGAGCAGGATGTAATCAGTCTAGAGTTCTGGATAAATAATCAAACGGATAGGGCCGTTGGCAAAATCCAGTGGCTCTTATGCCTAACTTAAGCATCCGTTTTCCACAAAACTATTATCTTGCTACTGTTGAAAAAAACTACTCACTAATGAACAGAAAGCTTATTCTGCTTGGCCTGCTATTGTCAGCAGCTATTACCACTATTCTACCGGCACAAAATACACCGACACCGAACTACGAACTCGCCGCCCGCTTTTCACCGGATCACATCAAAAAGATGGTCTTCTCTACTAAAGTCAGTCCTCACTGGCTGAAAAATAGCGATCGCTTTTGGTACACCTACGAAACCTCAAAGGGTAAGCGCTGGTATCTGGTAGATCCATCTCGCCGTACCAAAACGGATCTCTTTGACGTGGTCAAGATCGCCGCCGATATGTCCCGCCTTACCGGTGATCCTTTTGACGCCCAGCATCTAAATATTCAAAAACTAAAATTCATTAAGAACGAAACGACCTTGAAGTGGGAAGTCAACAGCAAGCTGGTAGAAGTAGAAGAGGAAGACGAAGACCAGGAGGAAGATGATATGGAACAGAAAAAAGACAGCCAAGACAAAAAGAAAAAGAAAAAAATGGTGCCCAAGGTCTGGCACTTCGAATATGATCTCCGCAGCCAAGAATTGACCCTGATTGAAGATTTCAAAAAGAAAAAAGAAGATGCGAAGTGGGCCTCCATCGCCCCCGATTCTTCCTACGTGCTTTTCTCCCGCAATCACAACCTCTACTGGATGGATTGGGACAACTACCTCAAAGCCCAAAAAGACGAAAAAGACTCCACCATCGTGGAACACCAGTGGACCACCGACGGGGAAGCACACTATGCATTTGGCGGCAGTAATCGCGGGGTAGATAATGTAGAATTAGAAGAAAACAAGGATAAACGCAAGCAGGTAAGAATAACCTGGGCGCCGGGCGGACAGAAATTTGCCATGACAAGATCTGATCTACGAAAAGTCAAAGATCTTTGGGTACTTGATAACACTGCCAAGCCTCGGCCCCGCCTGGAAACCTACAAATACCATATGGCAGGTGAAAAAGAGGCCTCGCGGCAGGAAATGTTCATCTTTGATTTTCCCACTAAAAACCGGATGCAGATCGAGGTCGACACCTTCAAAGACCAAAGTCTATCTATCCTATCGGCGCCCCGAAAAAAGGCAGATCGCGACAATGCTATGAACTGGCGCTACTGGCTGGCGCCGGATACTTCGCGCCTATATTTCACCCGTACCAGCCGCGATCTCAAGCGCATCGACATCTGCTATGCTAATACGACTACTGGGGAAGTAACAGTGCTCATCGAAGAGCGCCTCAACACTTACATAGAGACCCGTACCCTGGGACTGATCAACAACGGGAAGGAATTCATCCATTGGTCAGAACGGGACGGCTGGGCTCATTTCTACCTCTATGACGCCGAAGGAAACCTGAAGAATCAGATCACTTCCGGACCTTTCCATTGTGAAAACATTGAGGGCATCGACAGCAAAAACCGAGTTCTGTATTTTCGGGCCAACGGACGGGAGGAGGGTGAAGACCCTTACTACTACCATCTCTACCGTATCAATTTCGACGGCACTGGTCTACAGTTGCTCAATCCAGGTAACTACAACCATGAATCGAATCTCAATGACCCCATGACTTTTATGGTGGATAATTACAGCCGTGTCAATACTGTGCCAGCTTCAGGCTTGTTCAATAATCAGGGGGAGAAGGTCATGGACCTCGAAACGGCTGACCTGTCCCTGCTCTTAGCCACAGGTTACCGCTTCCCCGAACCCTACACCGTCAAAGCCGATGATGGGATCACTGACCTGTACGGTGTGATGTACAAGCCCTTTAACTTTGATTCTACGCTACAGTACCCACTGATCGAATACGTATACCCCGGGCCACAAACGGAAGCCGTCAACAAATCTTTTTCCAGCCGCATGGACCGCCTCGACCGGCTAGCGCAGTTCGGCTTCATCGTCGTCACGATCGGCAATCGAGGGGGGCACCCCGCCCGCTCCAAATGGTACCACAACTACGGCTACGGCAACCTGCGTGATTATGGCCTGGCCGATAAAAAATACGCCGCCGAACAACTCGCCGACCGGCATTCTTTCATCGACCTGGATAAAGTCGGCATCTTCGGCCACTCCGGGGGAGGCTTCATGTCCACCGCAGCCATGTTGGTTTACCCCGACTTCTTTAAAGTGGCCGTCTCCTCTTCCGGTAACCACGAAAACAACATCTACAACCGATGGTGGAGTGAAAAACATCACGGCGTCAAAGAAGAAGTAAATGATAAAGGAGAAATCGTCTTCAAATACGCCATCGATAAAAATCCGGATATTGCAGCCAATCTGAAAGGAAAACTCCTCATCACCACCGGAGATATTGACAATAACGTGCATCCGGCAGCCACGGTGCGGATGGCGCAGGCCTTGATCAAAGCCAACAAACGGTTCGACTACTTTGTTTTCCCGGGACAGCGGCACGGCTACGGCAACATGAACGAATATTTTTTCTGGCTCCGGGGCGATTATTTTTGCGAACACCTCCTGGGGCAATCGGATCAAAACGCGGATATTAAGGAAATGAATAATGCCCGGCAGCGGAAGAAATAGGACATTCCCTGGACATCCCGAGAAACTGATCGGAGAGATCAAAGTTTGATAAACGCTTCATAAGTCCCTGATTATAAACAAAAAAAGCCGCAAATTACTCTCGATGAGTGATTTACGGCTTTTGCTCTTAGTGATCCCGACAGGATTCGAACCCTGTATTTTTCCCTCATTTTATAATGTAATTGATTTTCAATGTTGTATATTGTTTTGTCGTGTTGTACTACAAATATAATACATTTTTTTCCATTATTCCAAATCTTTTTTAATGTATTTTTAATGGAAATGCATGGAATTCAATAAAATTCAGTGTATATAGGGCAACGTACGTATCAACGTATACTTTTAAAAACCTACAATATGACTGTTAAATTCAACCTTCACAGCAAAAAGAAAGAACTGACGCTAATATACCTAATCTTCCGATACGGCCAAGCTAAACCCATCCAGTACAGCACAGGAGAGAAAATCAACCCTAAATTCTGGGATGACAGCAAGGAAAGAGCAAAACGGAACTGGCCCGGTTACAAGTTGTTAAATATGCTTTTGGATAAACTAGAGGAAGAAGCAAAGGTATATTATCGTTCTTGTCAGCTGCAGGAGGTGGAGTTTACAAAAGAGGGTTTCAGAGACAAACTGAATGAGATCCGACAGAAGAAAGAAGCACAAGAAGACGACCGATCTTTCTTGACTTACTTCCAAAGCTTTATTGAAGACAGATCAGTGAAATTAAGTGACGGTAGAAAGAAGCATTATCAAACCACTATAAACCACATAAAAGCGCTTGCACCAAAGATTGACTGGGAGGGTATCAATGATAGTTTCTTTTATCGCTTCCTAGAACACCTGTACGCCGTACCGATGCAAACGAACACAGCAAGACAATATATTAAGGTATTGAAAAAAGTAATGAAGGAGGGAAAGAGAGAAGGGTATCACAACAACGATAGCTTCTTATATTTTACCGTACCAGAGAAGCCAGTCGATAAAACCTATTTTACACTAGATGAATTGAATTACTTGTACCATATGCAACTAGAGGGCTACAGAGAGAAAACAAGAGATTTAGCCCTGGTATACGCTTTTACAGGTGTACGCTTTCAGGATCTTTGGAAGATTGGCCCGGACAGCATTGAGAACAAAAGAGGGAAGCAATATATAAAGATTAAGACCAAGAAAAGCCAAATGACTACAGAGGCCGTTATCCCTTTGCACCCGATTGTCGAGGCGATCCTAAACAAGTACAACGGGGTACTGCCTAAGATCAGCAACCAGAAATTCAACGACTATATAAAGGCTGTTGCTAAGGATGCAGGATTTACCGAGCCTTTCAAAATGGTAAAAAACATCAGCGGTAAACCCACTGAAGTAACACAACCCAAATACGAGTGTATTAGCACCCATACATTTAG
>ENA-UENX01000024-UENX01000024.1-marine-metagenome-genome-assembly--contig:-NODE-24-length-72362-cov-3.376557_pt1 | contig 72362 bp, 54 predicted proteins | sample MGYA00237875_ERZ529327 | MGnify/ENA primary metagenome ERZ529327 (study PRJEB26372, sample SAMN05368347) | marine metagenome | biome: cultured habitat; feature: ocean water; material: water; isolation... | reverse complement strand
CTCTAACGTCAAGGTATACTCGGTACTTTCTAGCAGGTTGATTGGACCTTCTACTGCCAAATCCAATACCCCTTCACCATCAGGGTCTTTTGCTGTAGCTACGATTGGATCGCCACCGCCTACAGGAGTCCAAGTCAAGACTACATCTGTGATAATTTCTTCTTCATTCTCGCATGGAGGTGCATCAGGAGCATCAGCTACATTCACCGTCCAAGTAACATCAAACTGCGCACTACCATCAGTAATGGCAGAATTGGCAGTTTTATCACTCATTAGGTCACTAAGCAGAATGCGTAAGCTTCCACTTGCGCCTTCTGCTTCTACACATTCTGAAGTAAAGCTAGAGGCCAAGCCAACAGGTAGGCTATTTGCATCAGTATCATCATAGGCAATGTCTCCAGAGATAATTCCTCCTGGCGTTTCAAAGAAGAATTGATACCGTTCCGGATCAGCAGCTACTTGATCAGTAATATTTATATTCCCGGCTACATTTCGAAGTTCGATATCTAGCGTATAGTCCGTACTTTCTGAAAGGCTAATCGGACCATCTACCACCAGTCCACTTCCGGAATCAGTGGCAGTAGCAGTGATAGCTGAACCACTAGTAGGCGTGAAGGTCAGGGTAACTTCGGTAACAGGGCTGAGTTGAGCCTGTAAGAAAAAAGGGCAAAGCACTAAAAGAATAAATGGCAATCTTTGGTACAGTTGCTTCATAGTCAATTTTTGATTTTCGATAGAATGGCGGCAAGTTAAACATTTTTATTAAACGCAACAAGATTGCAAATGCATCAAAAATGCATAATTTGTCATTCGTCGGAAAAAATAGAGAATTTATTTATGCATCAATGTTGCAAATACTTATATTGCCCTCGATTTCATTCTATTTTGGTTAACTTTTACCCAATAACCGTTCTTTTATTTCAAGCCTTACTGCTTCAGTAAGGCTTGATTTTTTTCCACTCAAAAAAAAGGAAGTATTTAATTTGCAACACTGTTGCAAATTAAATACTTTTACGTCATTATACTTTTTGGAAAAGAAAGTTTTAAGTTGTATCTGGTAGGGCTTTGCTCAAATGAGTGAGCCCCTTTTTTTTGTAACCTAGGAAGGAGTGGAGGTTGCTATAGGTGGCGGGGAGCCATTCTCCCAGGTTCTACTTGTTTTCATGAGCCTCATTAGAAGTAACCATTCTCAACTAGCCACTTTAGCGCTCTTGGGTACCAGGTATACCCACTATTTTGAGTCTGCATAAGTGCTAGCATTCTTCCAGCACGGCTTCCCTCATCTACTCCTGGCGTTTTCTGCGGCTGGAAAAAGAATTCATGTTTCCCATCATCATATATGGTTCTGATGAAGGTTCTATCCTTATCCTTTTCGTAAAAAATGCTAGCCACATACTGCTTATCTCTTTTCGAGTAGACACGGAATAAGGTACCATAGTTATTGTCAGATTCCTTCTTTGCAAATCCAATCTCTAGTACCCCCCATTTTATTTTGTCTCCATCAAACATGAGATCATTATCCGGGTTTCTATCTTCTAGTGTCTTCATGTACTTCACATGTTCTTCATTAGCTAGAATTTGCTCCCGATTTGTGATTCTATCTTTGAAGTCATTCAGCAGTTCAACCCCTTCTTTGGTAGCTTTTGCAAAATTTTCAATGTTTCCAGTCTGAACTTCTCCTTTAGCATTTAACACCTGGTCCTTCAATAACTGACGGCTTAAGGTTTTTCGGAAGGTACCAACTCCATACTTCATGACTACTTTTTCTGCAGTCCCAGCAAAGCTCACTTCATAGTAAAGCATAGACAATGCTTTTGACTCATGAGGATACTTCGGTAGGTAGATGGTTTTTGGATCAAATTTAACCGTAGTGTCGCCTTCCATCGTAACGATTGCCCATACAAAGGATTGAGAAATTGACCCTTCCAATTTCAAGAATTGAAAAGCAGGTTTTTTGTCTAAATGAACTACTTCTTTTTTGATCTTAACCTTCTGCCCAAAGACAGGGCTTACAATGAGGCATACAAATAATAGTGACAGAAATCTAGCGGTGAGATTACTTCCCATTTTAGAGTAATTTATGTAGTAAAATAATTGATTTACGCGTTGAGCAGCGAATCTAATAATTATCTCAATTAATGAGCATCTAAAACCACTATTCCTTCAAAAAATATGGGAACCAGGAATCTCATCGGCTAGATCTTTTCCAGTGACTCTATAAGATGGAATGCAATTGACCCCTCGTCGAAGTATGTCCTATCTTCACCTAAAAAGTAGGTCTGATCCGTGGAATGCCTTCATATTACAGTCACGGCAAACCGGACAGAAAGAAAGTCAACTTACATCTGTTCCCCTATAAGACTCTATTGAATTCTTACATATCAATGGACTTAGCTGTAACCCGAATCGCCAAATCCCCATCTTAAATAGTGTGACAAATATCCACTAAAGTAACTACCGATGGATAATACCTTTTACCTCGAAGACTGGAAAGTCGAGCCAAGTCTTCTTCGCCTTAGCAGATTAGGGCAAGCAAAGCAGGTAGAGCCACTCTTGATGTCTCTTCTACTATATTTGGTCAAAAGCCCCGGTCAGGTAATTCCCAAAGCAGAACTTAGAGCCGCCGTTTGGGGAGAGGTTATTGTCACTGATAATGTGCTGACCAAAGCTATTTCTTCCTTGCGAAAACTCCTGGAAGACAACTCAATTAATCCTAGATATATAGAAACGATTAGCAAGAAGGGGTATCGCCTAATTGCAGAGGTAAAACTATCTGTACCAACAAATAACAAAGCTGAGCGTGCGTCCGTTTGGCAACGGCTATTACTTGGTTCAGGCATGCTCTCACTTCTCGTAATTGGGTCTATTTTACTCAGTACTGACTTCAGCTCATCCGCCTTATCAATTTATCATCCCACCCCATTAGCCAATGCCTCCAGCACAGAATATTGGCCAGCCATTTCACCCGATGGAAAATTTGTGGCCTACGGCTGGCAGGGTGATGAACAAGACAACTGGGACATTTATGTGAAGCAGATCGGAAGTTCAACCACCAAGAGAATCACCAGGAATCCTGCCACAGAACTGAGGGCAAAGTGGTCGCCTGATGGCAGTCATCTATACTACCTAAGGTATGCCAAAGGTGAAGCCACTATTTTCAAACAACCTTTACTGGGAGGGGAGGAGGTACAGGTTTTAAAAGCCCCACGGTATAGTTCTGGAGACTTCAATATTTCACCAGATGAAAAGTGGATCAGTTTCAACGATCGAGAAAAACCAGGGGATCCGGCGAGGATCAAGTTAATATCTATCGAAAGTGGTGAAGCCAAATGGTTAACACAACCTGCCTCATCGTTTAAAGGAGATATTCATCCTACTTTCTCTAGAGATGGTGCTCAGTTGGCATTCATTAGGGAAAGGAATCCTACCAGTATGCAATTGTGGCGGATCAACCTTCAGAATGGTAAATTGAAGCAAGTAACCCAAGCTCATCAATCTATCAATGGGTTTTCCTGGTCAGCCAATGATCGACATCTATTCTATAGTGGCGATCAAACCGGTCTCTATAAAATTTGGGAAATTAATCTCCATAACGGTAATAGCCAACTTTCGCCTATTGGGGACTATCAGATGGTGATGCCAAGAGTAGCCAATGACGGCAGTATGGTCTACGCTAGAATGAAGGACGATGTAAACATCTGGACGTATGACCTACATACTAAGCAGACAAAAAGTTGGCGCACTCACCATGGATTGGAATTGAATCCAAGTATTTCCCCAGATGGACAGCAAGTAAGCTTCACAGCCATCGTGCAGGGTAAGTTCCAGATTTGGGTAGCCCAATTGGATGGAAGCGCTGCAAGACCCATTACCCAATATAATGGGGAATATCTAGATGGGGTACGATGGTCAGTAGATGGCACAGCGCTTCTATTTCACGGCTACCAAGACGGGAAGATCCGTTTACTAAAAGTCGATGCCTTAGGGGGACCAATTCGGCCTATTGGCGATGCTCAACAGGATCAAACCTTACCTATTCAGGCCCGAGATGGTCAGTTTTTCTATTCCCAAAAGACAGGCCAACACTGGGAGATTTGGAACACGGGAAAGCAGGGTGCAAAATCTAAAGTGATCTCCAACAATGCCTTTGCCCCACAAATTAGTCCGGATCAATCCACCTTATTCTATTGCAGGAAAGATGAAATCGGGCTTTGGTCTTTCGATCTTAATACAGAAAGAGAACAACTGCTTATTACTGACTTTCACCCCATGTACTGGGGAGCATTTTGTCCTACTTCCGAAGGTCTATATTATTGGGATGCTCGACAAAAACAATTCAGTCATTACCATCTAAAGTCGCAGCGTTCAAAGGCTATATTCAAACCCAGCGGCCGTATTCCTCGTCTTGGTATCACACTCCATTATTCTTCCCAACAAAACCTCTTGATCTTTACACAGGTCGACCAACACGATGCGGATATCATGCTGGTAGCGGAAAGAAACTCGATGTAGCACTATTGGGACTGTTGTTCTAGTATGGCCTCTACAACAGATTGAGCAATCTCCTGCACGTCATCTTGTTGTTTGAGGGCCTGCTGACCGCTCACCTTCCAGTTTTGTGTCATTACCATCACGAGCTTCAAGGCTGGAATTACGGCAATGGTCTGTCCAGCATAGCCGCTTGCCATAAAGGCCTTTAGGTCCATCGGTTTTCCTACCCACCAACCCAAACCATATCCTTCTTCTGGATTTGGAAAAGCACCGCCAGGGTTTTGCAAACTCGTGGCCTCCTTAACGAAAGCAGCGGATACAATCAGCTCCCCCGCAAAAACTCCACCTTGAGCATACATTTGCCCGATCTTGATCATATCTCGGGGCTTTAGTTGTAACCTGGAACCTCCACTGTAATATCCATCTCCAAATCGTTGCAACTCCACATCAGCGATATCCAACGGTTTAAATAGAAACTTCCGTGCAAACTGTAAGGTGTTCATTCCCGTTGCCTCCGTAAGAATGGCAGACAATAGGTGGATATCTCCTGTGGAATAATTCCAATTTGTCCCTGGCTCATGAATCAGTGGATTATCCAAAACGTATTGGACCGGATTTCCAGAATCGATCATCTCGTTGTTGTCATTGTATCCCATCCCTTCCTCCCATTCCAGTCCACTCGTCATCGATGCCAAGTGTCGAATGGTGATCCCTTCTTTCTCTTTGTCTGAAACAGTAAGGTAATTCGAGATGGGTACATCCAAGCTTGGAATCAACTGCTTATCGATGGCTATCCCGATTAAAGTGGTCATGATACTCTTACTGGCTGAACGAAGATGGTCCAAGCTATCCTTGCTATACTTCTGATAGTACTGTTCAAGCTCCAAGTGCCCATCTACGCTAATCAATAAGCTTCTAAAACTCGGCTTGCTGGCAGCTATTTTCTCTGCCTTCTCGAATGCTGAATTAGAATCCGTCAGCATCGGAATCTCTACTTGCTTGATCTGATTCGGACTACAACTAAAATGTCCGATTGCGAGGACTAATAATATAATGCTACCTGCGGTTCTTAGATACATCTTGATTGGCTTAGCTTGATTTAGTTAAATGTGGTGATATCTTCCGTTAGCAGGGTGGCGAGAATGCTGAAGGCTTGCCCTTGCTGGGCGATTGCCTCCTCTACATCGACGCGCCAATTGTGCGTAATCGCCGCCACCATTTGCAGCTCTGGGAAGACTGCAATAATTTGGCCAGCATACCCCCTAGCCAGAATGGCCTGAACCCCGTTTGGCTCACCTAGCCACCATCCATAACCGTAACCTATGTTTTCATCACTTGCAAAAGGCGTTGGCTCTTGATGGGAAATAGCTGCGTCAATAAACGCCTTGGATATAATTTGTTTCCCTTCATACATCCCATCATCCGCAATCAACTTTCCCAGCTTTATCATATCCTTTGGTCGTAACTGAAGGCCTGCCCCTCCATTGTAAAAGCCCGCTGATAAACGCTCCCATTCGACTGCCTGTATATGTAGCGGCGCAAAGAGATATTGCTCTGCAAAAGCCAGCGTGGACATCCCACTGGCACGGGTCAACACCATAGAAAGCAAATGCATCGTAGCGGAATTGTAATTCCATTTAGTTCCGGGCGCATGGATAGTGGGTTTTCTCAACAAGAATCCTAATTGATCTCCTGAACTCACCCAGGTATTGTACTCCTCAACACTAACCTCCTCATTCCATTCAAACCCACTGGTCATGGTAAGTAGGTGTCGAATAGTAATATTATCAAATCGATCATCGACATCTATCAGGTAGTTCGATAAGGGTTCCTCTACATCCTTGATCATGCCCTGGTCTATAGCTATCCCGATTAAGCTAGCCATAATGCTTTTCGTACCTGAGCGTTGATGATCCAGGCTATCCGATGAATAAGCGTCGAAATATTGTTCCATCACTAGCTTTCCATCCAGGCTGATCAACACACTCCGGATATTATTAGCTTCCCGGGCGATCTCATAGATCCTTTCCAATCCCGTAGCGGTGGGGGCCTCTGGTAATGAGTCAGCTGCAGACGAAGAAGAGCTAGCATGGCAGCCCCACATACTGATTATACAACCGATAATTAGAGCGTATTTCATTGCATGTCCTTTAGTGCAAAATGATCGTCCAATAGTCTGATCATATGAGGTATATGGGTAAACCTTGCCCTTGCTGGCAGAGTTCTTTCTTGCTTGAAATGCGCCAATGCCTTGTCTTTATATCCTGCAATGACATAGGCATCCCCCAACCGTAGCAAAGAAGTAAGGTGATCCGGCTTTTTCTCCAAGGCCAACTCGTAAAAGGGTAGAGCCTCTTTCCCAAATCCATCTACCATTAGGATCCAACCGATATTGGCTAGGTTTGACAACCAATTATCCTTCTGATACCGCTCGTCCTTTATCAAAGTCTGTAACATCTCCATGCCGCTTTCTACGCCATTCCTCTTAACCTCTTGATATATCTTACCTACCGCATGATCTCGGCCATCCACCTGTCTGATGAAGTTGGATTGTAAATACTCGATGGTGTAGCTAAAGCACATGAAGGAGAATTCGATATCAATGTCGTCTCCAAGCATCGGGTTCGTAGCCCAGTCTCCCGAAGTTCCGAGTTCAAAATCCTTGCGATTGATCTTTAGATTACCCTTGACAAACATGAGATCTTGCTTGTTCATGGCACCGGGCATCAAGGTAGGTTGCTGAACGTGAAGTGTTGCGGGCCTACTAATCTTCTTGATGTTCAGTGTCCCGTTCAGATCAAAGCCACTATCCTTGGGCACCACCTCGGCTCCTTGGAACCAGATAGCAGGGAATTTAGCTACATCCAAAAAATTTGGCCCTTGCAGTACGGCATCCCGTTTGTCATGAGCAGTGGAGAAGCCTTCAGTACCGATACGAATGGTCGCAGAGCTATTCTTCACATCGGTCGGATCATAAAAGATGGTAGCTTGATAGGATTTGGCCGCTCCCCGGATAACTGGAAATCCTGCTAAAGTGGTTTTAAACTGAATGTAGGAACCATCCTTATTAATTTGGTAACGCTGATCCATATTGATCTTCCCCTGAGAAAAAATGGGCAAGCTGGAGATCAGAAAAAAGAAGGCCGATAAGGCTCGTAAAGAGAAAGAGGTAATAAACTGCTGATTCATACTTCTGATTTGATGAATTAAGGTGATGCTATGCCGTGCTTACCCGATCATCCTTTTAGAGTGATTGGGCAGCTGGATTCATACTGAGATAATAATCGAGAAGTAAAGTGCAGTGAACAGCGGAAAAGAGCTACACGGAATTGTGAAGTTTTTGTGAAGATAAAATCCGACCTAAGTAAATAGTCGAATCAAAAGGTCATAACTCTATGTTTATAAGATGCTTGTAAACAAAAGTAGCGTCAAAATGCTATACCTATCGAAAAACACGGTCAATCGTTGGTAGGTCTACCTCGCCGCCTTTGCCAGGATAGACTTCATCTGTCTAGCCCCTAGGTAAGCCCCATACTGAAAGACAATCTCATCTTGAGAATTAAGGATAACCAGGGTAGGATAGATCATTTCTCCATCTATGGTGCCTAGGGCCCTAGCTAATTCATGGGTACCAGAACGTCGGCCATTGGGTTGAAAATTGAATTTATGTCCTTTGAATAGTATTTCTTCCCGGTATTCCCCATCAAAAGGAACAAAGTAGAATTTGTCATTTAGTAGCTGCCTTACCTTCTCATTCCGAAGGGTCGTGTATTCCATATTCTTGCAATATTTGCACCACTCCGCATGCAAGAAAATAGCTAGCGGTCTTTCCTCTATGGATCGGAGGCTATCTACCTGAGAAAAACTAAAGGATTGCAGGGGCATACTGGGTTCATTCACCGATTTTGGTGAAGAGCAGGCGGCTAGGGCCAAGGCGCCGATAAGCAGAACAGAATAAGTTGAAACTTGCATTCTTATCGAATTGAATAACGGATTCCCAAGAAGACTCGGATGCCCTGATTAGGTCCATATACGTAACTAGGATCAAAGGATAGGGCATTTGGGTTACTGGAAGTGGCAATGACATTCCCACCATCATCAAATTCCACTCCACGATTAAAGGGATCAAAGCTTCGAGCAATAATCGGTTCCTCTTGGTTCTTCCATGGTGTCCAGTTAAGCAGATTTTTCACACCACCGTAAATTTCAAAATTAGGCATTCCGCGATAAGTCAGCTGTATGTTTTGGATACTCCACCATGGAGATTCTCCAGGGCGTGGATCAAGTTCTCCAAGAAGCGGTAACAGCATTGGCCCATACACATTGCCCGTATAATCCGCAACTAGTTTATCATTCAAGAACCGATAGGAAATCGACCAGGTCCCGGTAAAACGCTCTGTCAAGATTTGGCGTTCCCTTACACCGCCTTCTTCTGTAGAAACATCCATCAAGGAACCGCCCAAAAGGAAAGAAAAACCATTGGGTAAGGACAAATCAGCATTCAAGCTCACCCCTTTAGTCACCGCAAAACCATCAAGGTTATCGTAAATGATTTGATTGGCGTTGGTTTCATAATCTGGAAAAATTACATTGGTAAAGTGTGTATACCAGGCAGATAGCTCTATGCTACCGCTTCCGCCATTTTCCAAATACATCTTCTTGATGTAATTGGCATTGATATTGTACGATCGCTCTGGCGCCAATTGTTCTTGGATGACCACTTCTCTCGCACCAGTTAGCGCAGCATGATCCTCTGTAAACAAGTTGACGACTCTAAACCCTGTTCCAGCATTTAGACGAAATATATCGGTTGGTGTTAATGACCATTTATAAGCCAGTCGGGGCGTGAAAATATTTCCATGATGGGTATTATAATCGTAACGAAGGCCAAGCAAGACCTTGTGCTTGGCATTGAAGGTGATCTCATCTTGAAAAAAGATCCCGGGCAGCCATATCTCATCAGGTTGATTATTCGGATCATCGGCTTCTCCTCCAGTGGCTGGCGTATTGTCATCGTAGTAGGTATACCGCAAGGCTGAACCGATCAACAGATCATGTTTTCCGATCGCCTTATCCCAAGTCAACTGACCAAATCCGATCCTTTGGTCTGCGAGGTAGGGGGTATCGCCGTAGACAGAGTTCTGATGATGACTATTGAAAGACCAAGAGAAAAGCATATTGTCCGCAGTTGGCAGCTGATATTGACCAAGCAACTCCCAACGTTCTGTGGTAATCGCCTCGCCATAGATCTCATCGCCACCGCGAAATTCAGATGTCCAATCCAATTCTCCTCCCCAACGATCCTCCCAATAATAGCGAGCTGCAAGCGTAAAAAGCCGATTATTACTTCGTTTAAAGTTCCATTTCTGGAAAACGGATACTCTTTTCTGATTGGTTACATCTGTGAAATTATCGTTGTTGTTATCAATTAAATTATCATAGTGATAATAATTCACGCCAGTCAGTACAGAAGCTTTTGCACCTGCGTTAAATCGAACCCCTACATCTGCATTTAGTTCCTCCCAACTGGTACCCATTACATCCGCACTGAAAAGTGGAGCCTTGTCAGGAGATTTGGTAATAATATTGATCAAACCACCAATGGCTTCACTACCATACAAGGAAGAGGCTGGGCCTTTGACAATTTCCATGCGTTCAACTAGTGAATTCGGGATACCCGATAAACCATAAACCGTTGCCAAACTACTCACAATGGGCATACCATCAATGAGTACCATGGTATACGGGCCTTCCAGGCCGTTAATATGTATATCACCGGTATTACAAACCTGGCAATTCAGCTGCGGACGCACACCATTCACATTTTGTAGGGCCTCGTAGATGTTTGGTGTGGGATTCTTTTTGAAGAAAGTTGGATTGTAGACCTCCACGGGAACAGGGCTCTCCAATCGGTTGACTTCTTTCATGGTACCAGTCACAACCACCTCGTCCATTATATTACTTAGTGACGCTAGAGAGAAATCCAGCTGCAGTTTTTGGCCAGATTTCAGCTCAATCTTCCGCTGCTCCGTCTGATAACCTAAATAGGAAACGATTACCTTATAGGATCCTGCAGGAACACGGGAAATGGCGAATACCCCCTCCTCATCTGTGCTCCCCCCATACGGAGTCCCTTCTAAGGCTAAACTTGCAAAGCTCAAGGGCTCACCTGAGTCAGAGATAACCTTACCGGAAAGGCTAGCCTCCTGTGCATAAATGGTGCTTCCCAAAGCAAAGCTGAATAGTACCAAGTAATATTTATAGAGATTAAATCCTTTCATTTGACTAGCTATAAAATTTTATTAGATACACAAAATTATAAAGTTAGACTATTCTAACAAAATTAAATAGGCTTTTTTTTGCTTATTTTGGTCGGTAAAAAAGGATATGTCCACAACCGTCAAGGAAAACTACCTCAAAGCCTTGTATTTTCTGGATGAACAGGAGGGCCAGATCAACCTGACGGAACTCAGCAAACAATTGGGTGTGAGTAAGCCCACGGCCAATAACATGGTCAAAAAGCTGGAGGAGTACGGCTGGGTAAATTACCAGAAATATAAGCCCGTAATACTGACAGAAGAGGGTAGGAGAACGGCTGCAATGATCATTCGCAAACATCGACTTACCGAAATGTTTTTGCATCGCGTTATGGGCTTTGGTTGGGAGGAAGTACACGAAATCGCGGAGCAAATGGAGCATATTCAATCCGACAAACTTTTCGCTAGAATGGATGAAATGTTAGACTATCCGAGGGTTGATCCGCATGGCTCGCCAATTCCAGATGAGAAAGGGATGGTGATAGAACAAGAATTTCAATCTCTCACAGAGGTGCCTCTTGGCCAGAAGGTAAAGTTGTTGGCAATAGCGAAAAGCTCTAAGGAGCTTTTACATTATCTGAATGAGCTACAAATCCGACTGGGAACCACCTTTGAATTATTACAGGTCGAACCTTTTGACAATAGTCTATTGGTCAGTTGTAATGGCGGGGCTCCAACTATGATTAGTCATAAAGTGGCAAAGAGTTTACTGGTGAAATGACCTAGTTATATACCTCACTCTAACAGCCTCAAGTCAAATCGTCTGCTGTTCTTGACCAAATGAACTTTTCCCTTTGCTAACGCTTTGATTTGTTGCTTTTGTTTGGCGAAATTCTTGGGAAAAAGTCGTAGGATAAACCAGGTAAATTGCCAGCTCAATTTTTCTTCCCATCCCTCCGATATAGCCTTTTTCAATTCAGGATCGTTTTGGTAATACCTCTTGACAACTCTATACAGGCAAAGTAGAGGCGATACTTTCAGCACAATGCTATGATCTGCCTGCGCTGCAAGCAAAGGGAGTACGGCACCGTGATTCCCCTCAACGACCCAATTGTCATGCGGAAGTGCCGCTTTCAATTCAGCAAGAGCTTCCTTTGTCGAAATATGGATATTGGGCGCTTTGAAAAAGTAATGATCTACATGCAAGACGGGTAAGTCCATTTGGCGCCCCAGTTCCAAGGCTAGGGTAGATTTCCCAGCGCCAGGAGGTCCAAAGATGAATATTTTCATGTATAGATATCTTCTTTAGCATTTGGTTTTAGCCAGCGTGATTGAACTCGGGTCCTATCTTACTGGGCTTGTATTCCAACCCTTCAAGTGTATAGCTAGAAAATAAGTTCCCAATAAAATATGTGCCCAGCGCCAGCGGTAGAAGACGGCTCAAAAAAAATAGGTGGTCAAGGAACTTTTGAATAGAAAAATGTATTATATGTACATGTTGTTATATATCCTATAGTAGCAACCCAGGTATTTTATAGTTAACCCTACAAACCTCAGATATGAAAGTACTAAAACAAGCCCTACTGCTTCCTTGTCTAGTTCTTGCACTAGCACTCCTTTCCAATGGAACGAGTTCAACCGCTATAGTAGCCTCCAATGGCAGTAACGGAAGTGGCAAAATCACCCTTGTGACCAAAGTCCAAGGAACGGAAGGTGGAGGAATACTAGCCCTCAGAGCCGAGAGTAAAGTTAAAGATGGAAGGGAGCTGTTGGCCAAAGCGGGTAAGGGCACTGAAGGCGGAGGAATCCGTAGTCCCAAAGCCAAAGGTACCGATACCGGTGGCCAGCGATCTTCCAAGGCTAAAGGCACCGACTCAGGAGGCACGAAAACCCTAGCACTTCAAGCTAAGGGTAGAGAGGATGGAGGAAGAATAGCGTAGAATTAAACCTAAAAGGTGCATCGACATTTGATGCACCTTTTAAAATTTTAGTGTATCACGAAATAAACACCGGACGGTCTCTTTTCTCCGTATTGAACCTTTCTAAAATTGCTGCGTCAAAGTTAGCTTTCCAATAAATTGCCGGTCTCTGTTCACTGGTTCGAAAATATCCGTTTCCGTATCATTAAAGACTAGATAAACAAAAGAAAGCGGCAGGTACTCCCAACTGAAACGTACATTCCACCGCCCTTGTCGACCAAAACTATTGTATTGGTAAAAAGTAGATAGTTGTACACGTGGATTTAAGGCGAGCCGAAGGCTTCCAGTGTATAGATTCGTATAAAGATTCTTTTCTTCAAGCCCCACGCCTTCCAAGGCATTGTATTCATAGTCTAATGATATGGCTAAATGCGGGATAGGGGCAAAGCGGGCAGCAGCATTAATAGTGTTTCGCCGCCCATTGTAAAAGCGGCCGAAATTATACCCAATATCACCTGACCATTTTTTAGATAGATCTGTATTGTATTGAATAAGATAGCGGGTATAGAAATAGCGATCTTTTTCAATCGACAATCCCAAAGGAGCAAAGTCAAAATTGATATTCTGCCAGGTCGGTGTGGCAGAGAATTCTAGGAAGCTATTGTCCTTAAACCAAGTGAAAATGGGAAAGATGTAAATGCTAGCCTGCTGGAATTTAGAAGGGTTAGTTGCATCATGGTTAAAGTTAACGAAGAAACCAGGGTCATATCTCCTGATCCAGGGTATATTCTTGGGCCTCCAAATATAATATCCCCCTGGATTGTGTCGAATTACATCTGTCTGGCGAACAAACCCCATACCCGGAAGGTAATTTGCATCTGTATACTCGGTTACCCAACCATAGTAGAAATCATTGCTCCGATTGCCCGTAAAGAATCGCCCCGCGTATCCTACCTCTCCGCTTTCCTCGTCAATTGAAGTGGTAAGAAGGTATTGTACATCCCATTCGCTAGTGGGGCGTATCTGTCCATCAATGGTGATGGTGGTATTATTTTTTTGTAGCAGACCCAAATCCTGATGCTCCTCATCTAAGCGATGCGTAAGCATAATCCCAATGTTGTTCTCCCGTCCATAATTCTTCAAGTACCTCAGGACCCCAAAGTTGGCGCGGGCGGAGTTTTCAGTTTCTCGCTGCCTAACCAAAAGGGCTGCTAAGGCCTGCTTTTCAGTCCGTTGGGTAAAGCGAGTCCCCAGGTCAATGGGTGCAGGTACAGCATTGAAGCTCCCTTGCAGGCCGATGGTTCGACTAAAGAAAGGACGAATAGAAGTCTGCAGACCGCCCGCCCAGATTCCGGAATTCTCTAGGAAGAATTGTCGTCTTTCCGGAAAGAAGATATTGAAGCGTTCCAAGTTATTCACTGCACGGTCTACATCGGCTTGGGCAAAATCCGTATTGATCGTCAGATCTACTACCGTTCTTGGGTTGATGGCCCACTTAGCATCTAGTCCCAGTTTTGCCTCATTCAGATTTTCTAGGACAATATCTCCAGTTTTACTTTCATCAAATTGGTATAAGGTATATGGTTCAATACGAACATTGGCCGCGGGAGGAGGAACTTCGATGCCTTGCAATCTGGCGGCGTAGGTCATTCGGTAAGGCGTGAAGGATTGTGGAATGGCTGGAAAGGTGGATACCTCTACGGCCCTTCTGGCATATCGAACCAATGTGACGCCCCATTCGACCGGTTCTCCAGCTTTTGGTCGATCATAACGCAAGGATGTAAATGGAATAGCAAATTCAGCCGTGAAGCCTTCTGCCGTGCGTTGAGTTTTGACACGCCATAAAGTATTCCAACCAGGATCATGAGTATTGCCGTTGAAGTTTTGCATATCTCGCTGGTTCCCATAAGGGGTCGTCTGAAAAACCTGTGCATACTGCTTGAGATTCTGGGGATCTAGTGCTACACCAAAAATATCATTTTCTCCCCAGCTAAAGTCACGGCGAAGGTCTTGCACTCTAACCCCCTGAATACCAGACGAATCTTGGCAGGATGCTCCGATATACAAATGCTTATCATCGTATAAAAAGCGTACCTCCGTAGGAAAGCTAATCTCGCCTCCTTGCCGAGGTTCTCTTCGAAAGAAATCCGCAACCATTGGAGCTTGATTCCAGTCTGCTTCTTCTAACCTTCCATCAATGGTGATTTTTGTGCTGGTCTTGACGGCGTTGATAATAGGGGCTTCAACTGGAGGTGGGAAATTGCCTTCTGATTCCTGAGCATACAAATGGAGAGACAGCAATAGTGCTGCTGCAGCTATAAGGTTTTTCATAACAGTCGGTTTAGTTCAACACTAGTGTTGAACGGACAAATCTATGCTAGTGGCTTTTCGGGTTTATCAGCCAATTGGTTTATCTCTAGTTACAGCGCACTTTCGCTTATTGGATTAGTGTCCCCTCTGCATCTTTCAATATGTAGTATAACTCCACGGGATCGTTATGATTTAGCATCAATTTCCCTTGCAAGGACAAACGGTCCCCAGTGGCATATCTACGTCGGGGGCTTCCTTCACTGAAGTAAACACTAATGACAGAAGCTGGACTAGCTTGACCGCAAAAGAAGCAGGAAGCAACGGGGAAGGCCGACAGGGCCCAAATACCTTGCTCCTCATCTATCGGTAATATGAAACCTTCTATGGTGACCATTTGACCATCTAGATTTTCCAACTTTGGGCCAAATACCGGTGCGAAAACGGACAAATCTAATTCAGGATAATACTTCAATTGATAGAGAATATTCATCAACTGCTCCCATTCCATTTGAACTGGAGCTGTAAAATCAACCTCAGAAGCTTCCACGTTCGATGGGTGATTTTGTCTTTCTAATTCTCCAATTTCTACCCAGTCAAATACGGTATCGTCCCACTTATAAATTATGCTTGTATCCTCTTTTTCGAAGCCTGCTGAAGGAATTTCATTCTGGTAGTCTGCCGATTGACGTAATAAGGTACTATCTGGTTGTTCTCCTAAGGTAGCCGCAGCATCCAGTGCCAAATTCTTATTTCCTAGACTCGATTGTAGGACAAGTCCCGAGATCGCAAGGAGGAGAATCACAAAAATTAGGAATCCAATTCTCATGTACGCAGTTTCATTTTAGTTTGTTAATCCAAGCTCGGATGGGTTCTGATCTGCTGTACAAAACTTATAGTGAAAGGCATGACGCAATATCAAAAACAACGCCCCTCCATAGTGCAGAAATTTCCCATCGACTTGTTCTTCCAAATGTATCTCAACTGCAAGAGAAAACCAACTGATTCAAAGTTCAAGAACTAGTCAAGGTGGAGATAAGGCTCGGGTAGCAAAGACCTCTGCTAAAAGTTCAATGGTAAGGAACACATAAGCTAGAACCTTCCACCTCCCTAAGGATGAGTTAAATTTGCGGACCCCATAGGTACCGGTAATTAAGTCCACTGGTCTGGACACTTTTGTCCACAGTGATCTCTTCATTTGATTTTAGCGGGCATTATTCCTTCCTAGAAAGAAAGGTGCCAGTTATGCCCATAACTGGCACCCCGAAAGTTTACTACCTATTAAAAGACTTTTGCGTCTGTTACTATAGGAAGCTGTAAGAACAGCTATAACGCAACAATGTTGCAAATATAGCTTTATGAATAGTTATTTGCAACATCATTGCAGATAAATAATCATAGATCGGGCAGTATCTACCTAAAAAGATAGAGCCAAAGGACATATGAGCACTTTGAATCGAAATACCTCAATAAGAGTGGCTTACTAGAAATGTTAAGCGGTCTGTGGGTAATCTGGATAGGAGTGTTTGAAAACAGCCTGATGAAGTAGGACTTCCGCAAGGATCTCTTTGCCTGCTTTATCTAAAATCTGACTTCGGGTCCAAAAGCCTTCCGTTCTTCGGCTTTCGCCTAGTGCTACGATCTCTCGACGTATCTTATAGGATTCACCAACTAGCAAGGGACCTTTGAGCATCCGGATTTCCAAATCGGCAAACAAACCGATGGAAGGTTGCTTTACCTCAAAACCGGCCTCATGAAAGGTGTACATGCTCAGCACACTAATCATTTCTAGTGGGATGATGGGTGATCCCCATGGAGACCGCTCGGTATACCATGGAGATTTCTCGGTAATGGTGGTCAGTTTTTGCGTCAAAGAAAAAGGATAGAGTTTTCCCATATATTGGTCGGCTCTCATAACTACCTCCTCTTCATGAGCACCTTTCAAACCCACCTCTAGTTCCTCCAGGATGACAAGCTGGCCTACTGGTCGGAGTTTAGCCATTCGTTGTTCTAATAGGGTAGGATCAGTCGTCCCAAGGCTGGCACTAGCTTCCAGCACTGGACTTCCATCTGCCTTTTCCGCCCAGCATCTAGTAATGGTTTCTCCTTTCTCAGGCCATTCTACGAAAGCTTTTACCTCTTCTCCCTCCACCACCATATTCAAAAAGTGAGCAGAAAAACAACCGCGCTCATACCAATCCTTACCCCAGATCTTTGCTATTAGCGGAACAAATTGGCTAAAGTGAGTAGGGCCCTCTATCGGAGCATCCTTTAGTCCTAAATTGGAAGCGACATCCCCATCATGGAGTGATTTGTGCCCTCCATATTCCTGTTCCAAGAGCATTTGCTTAGGTTTACGAAAGGGTCCAGATAGGACCAAAGGAGTCTGGTAATTGGCTTCCATAGATGCTAAAGATAAGTTTGAGGAGTGAATATAAGCGTTTCTTCTAATTGTACGTCACGCTACTGTTCCTTGACGGGAATGACCGGTGGTGGTAACCAATCACCACTCAAGACCTCAGGTTCTGGCCAGTATAGTCGTAAGGTCATAAAGAAAGGCCCTTCTTCCGGCGTCGGGAGCCAATTAACCCTGTCCTCCGCTGGTGGCACTTCCGTCTGAATGTACAGGTCTAGAGAACCGTCCGGGTTGTAGTTCAACTCATCACGATCTCCCAATGCAAAGCGCTTATCCTCGTTCTCAACCAGGAACTCATCGGCATTGTAGACGGTAAGTGACCAAAAGGCTTTTACGGGCGGGAGCTGATCAGCATCGAAGTGAATCTGATAGCGACGCTTTCCATTTAGTGGCTCACCATTAATATCGTAAACCAGATTAGGGTACACCGCATCTTCCGGGAGATTAGCCCCTAATGCAATGAAGTTAATGAAAGCACGACGGAGGTACTCCGTACCATACTCACCGATCCCAGTTGTTGCAATGGACCAGCCGTTGCGGAGCAGGTTAGTATCTGGCTCCGCTCGCCGTTTCTCCATCCGCTTGTGAATGAATTCTGGCAGCGCCTTGAGTTTTGTCTTAAGAATGAGATTGTCGCTATTGAGTTCAAAGGGCTTACCTGGAACCAAACCCAACTTTTCCATCTTCCTGACCATAGCGGAATCTCTGTTAGCTGGTGGGTTTTGCACCATTAAATCGGAGAGTCGGTTGAAATAGGTATTTAGATCCATGGCGCGGATAGCCTTGACAGGCGTAGTTTCTTGGAAGTCAGGATTCACCTGCCCTATAGGTGCTTCATATTCTGCGTTTCCGTAAGCGCTAAAGGGTACCAATCGCATACTATCCTGGATGGCTCGAACCGTAGTGGCCCCATCCTCTTCATCATTGACCTGGATTCTTCCTAGCATCCAGACCATCTCGGTAGGTGCCTGGATCAATGATAATGTTGGAGGAACTTCACCACTCCAATTTGGGCCAACCACCAGAAAATTCTGCGCAGCTGTTCCAGTAGTTCTGGTACCCGGTGAAGCAAACACATTAGAGTAGGCATCCATAAAGGGTAACAAGTAATAGCGATCCGTAGCTGGCATGGACAGCACCTGAGGGCCCTGTCCCAGGTCCAACCAGGATATCGAGTAGTAAGTGTCTACGTTGGGTTTGACTACGGCCGTCAAGGTATGATCCGGGAATTCTCGGAAGTGGCCCAGCTGGTTGATGGGAGCGCGGGGCCGAGTGGGGTGGGGAAGCTCGGTATTGGTCGTTACCTGCTTTGTCATATCCATCAAAACTAAGGGATAGCCGAAGGCATATATTTCCCCGATGGTTTGGAGCAGTTCGTCCGTGTTCATTGTCAGTTCTCCTTCTCCAGTCGTAATCGTGCTTTCTTCGCCTTGACATGCGAATAGAAGCAAGAAAGCAAATAGCAGGAGTACATCTCCAAATGCGAATTTTCTCATATCTGTTACAATCAATTAAGAACCTGATTTAAAAGAACTAATTCAATTCTCCACTTGTTCGTTCTATAGAGGCAAACACCGACGGTTAATGAAAAAGACCCAAAAGAAGATCCTAAGCAAAGCCACGCAACTGTTCAATCGAAGAGGAGTGAGCAATGTGCGGCTCCAAGATATCGCTCATGAGGCTGGCATCAGTGCTGGAAACCTTTCTTACCACTATCCCTTAAAAAAAGATTTAATGGCGGCTGTGCTCCAACTTATGGCGGAGCAACTGAAACAAGCAAGTACTACCAGCCTTGCACTTGTAGAAAAGGAAGACTATTTATCGTTGATTAAGGATTATTTGAAATTCCAGATTGGATATCGTTTTTTCTATCGAGACATTTTGGAGGTTATAGCGCTAGTTCCAAATGCCAAGAATGTATTTGAAGAGCAAATGCAACATGTGCAGAACTTCACCAAAAATAGCCTATATCTCGCCGTTGGAAATGGACTGGTGCTCCCAGAACCTCATGAAGGACATTATGAGATCTTTGCTCGCAATATCTGGGGTATCCTCAATTCGTGGCTTGCCGAACGAGAAGCCCTAGGGCAAGAAAAGGTTAGCCTTGCAAATATCATGATGGCCCTATGGGAATTCCATTACCCTTATTTAACTAAAAAGGGGCGAAGCCTCTTCTATATCCTTAAGGAACAACTTCCCGAAATGGTGGAACAGGAAATGGCTTCGCCAGCCTAGTAAGCACCCCGGTTTAGTTCTGTTCCCAGAGTACCATTTCTTTATCTTCGTGCCAAGACATTAGCAGATCTTTATAACGTTGTCCCAAGACATTCCGTTTCACTTTTAAGGTCGGTGTCAAACAACCATTCTCAATACTCCATGCATCCTTGGCTACAATAATGGTAGATACCTTCTGATAATTCGGTAACTGTTTATTGACTTCCTGCAAAGTGGACTGCAATCCTGCTTTCAGTGTCTCCTGCGGCTTGGCCAAACCAATTTCAGAGGGTACAACTAAAGCCACAGGCTGCGGACAGCCTAGTCCTAATATGCAGATTTGTTCTATATCCGCATCTTGAGCAAAATGCCATTCGATTGGAGCCGGAGCAATGAACTTCCCTTTAGCTGTTTTAAAGGTATCCTTGACACGCCCTGTGATAAACAGATTCCCGTTGTCATCGATTCGTCCTTGGTCTCCGGTATGCAGCCAACCATCTTGGATCGTTTCAGCTGTTTTTTCAGCGTCTTTGTAATACCCACGCATCAAATAAGGCGCCTTCATCAAGATTTCACCAGATTCCGGATGGATCCTAATGGTAGCCCCAGGTAATGCTTTCCCAACCGAACCGGGTAGAACATCCTTAGCTTCTAAACAGCTACATAAAGCACAGTTCTCTGTCATACCATAGCCTTCTGCGATCGGGATATCAAGTCGGCGAAACCAGTTCTTAGTCGACTCCGGAATGGATGCAGCTCCGGTAAGACAGCCTCGAACATTCGTCATGCCTAAGCCTGCTTTCAATTTCTTCTTTACGACTCCCGATATAATCGGTAAGCTTAACAGTAAATCGAGGCGTTTTTGTGGCATTTTAGCCAATACCCCAAGCTGGAACTTCGTCCAGATCCGAGGAACAGCAAAGAATAGACTAGGCTGGGTTTCCTGCAGGTTCTTCGCAAAGGTTTCTAAGGATTCGGCAAAGGAAATCACCCCACCATACTTGAGGCAGGTATTTTCTACTACCACCCGCTCTGCGATATGATTTAACGGAAGGAAAGAGAAGAACGTATTGTCTCCCTCTAGGGATACTTGCAGGTGGTTATTATCCTCGATGACTTGCTTAGTACTCTCTAAGGCCTCGTAGGTCAAAACCACGCCTTTGGGAGTACCAGTGGTCCCAGAAGTAAATACGATAGTCCATATATCGTCGAGTTCCGCGGCAGGTTCTCCTTCCATTGGTTCAAATTGATCCATGAATTCAAACCAATCTACCCCTTCCTTAACCTCCGAACATCCTTTATAGTGTGGGAACCTGATCACAGGCATACCTTCAGGAACTCCATCTTTCATGCCTTCCCAATCATCGAGCTTCCCCGCAAAAAGAGCCTTAACGTCCCCTGCTTCTATTAATTGTCCCACAGCTTCCGCTTTCAAGGTAGGATAAAAGGGGACAGAAACATAACCAGCCATCATGATGGCAATATCGGCTATCACCCACTCCCGACAATTCTTAGACACTAAGCCAATATGGCTCTTCGGCGGAAGGCCAAAAGAGTGCAGACCGGTAGCTACTTTTCTAGCCATTTGTCCCGCTTCTTTCCAACTGTATACTTCCCATTTGTCACCAAAGGGTTGTCTAAGGAAAGGGGCATCGGGTGTGTTTTTTTCCCAATGATAAAACTTAAATTCAAACTTTTTCATGCAGATAATTTGGATGATCCCTGAAGATAAAAAATTATATAGTATTTACTAACCACGGGAGAGACACTGAGCGAAGTGGTCACGGAAATAAACCGTCCCACTTCACGTCAGGCATATATAATTAACATCATCTAAACTCAAATTTGCTGACACTCTGAGCTCCTGTCTCTTCGCTGAGAGACATAAGGTATTGCTTTAGGCTTACTAAGGAAATCAGGAGAAATCACAGAGGGGAGGAGTGAACGAAAACTCAGTTTTCGCCGCTCAGTACAGTAGGGAAGGGGAAGGAAAAACATCCTCCCCCAATCCTAAGTTTTTTGTCAGTCTTAGTTATTTACCTTCACCGAAGGTATAAGTCAAAGTAGCTAAAGTTCTTCTTCCAATCTGCGGGAATCCAGGGAAGTAGCGGTACTTTGTATCGAACAGATTCTGCGCCGAAATATCGATGCTCAAACCATTATCAAATTTATAACCAATACCAAGGTCAACTAGATTTCTGACGTCAGTTTCCCCAGAAAATTGACCAAGGAAAACGGTGTAGACATCATCATGCTGGAAAGCTAAGTTAGCTCTGAAACCCAATTCAGGTGCGTAATTAGCCCCTAGTCTGAATTTGTTCTTTGGAGCTGCTATAGAAGTCATTTCCGTATCACCATCCGTACCTCTAATCACTGGATTAAAGATATTCTCCGAGATATAGGAATAGTTACCGAAGAAAGACAAATCTGCATCAACGTAGTATTCCAAACCGAAGTCAACACCTGTATAGCTGTATTCTTCAAAGGTACGATATCCTGCAGCTACGTGCGTTACCCCATTATCTGGAACATTTTGCGTCTCCACAGCACCTAGGATGAATCCGTTAGCCAGTGGAGCAATACTTGATGCAAAACCATCACCTCCCGCGGTATAGCCAGCTGCGTATGCACCTGAAATGGCAGCAGCTGTACCTTCAGCAGTCGCTTGATCAAAGCCAGCTCCCAGTAGTGTTTCAACGAGAAATGGCGTCAAATTCGCCGTTACTCCTGCCGCAAGGTCGCTCCCCATCTGATCCAGACCTAACAGCCCATAGGAAGGACTGATAGCTGTAAATAGCGTCGCACCATCAATCTCGCGATTATAGATATCTAAAGAAACGGCTAATTTATTGGCAATTAATCCCTTATAGCCAAATTCCCAAGTGGTTTCTTTTCTAAGCGCCGCTGCTGGAGCATTAGAAATCCCCAGTGGTTGCTGATTGAATAAATTAATGCCAAGCAGTGTACCAGTCGTTCCGCCAGCGAAATTAGCAGGGTTTGATAGGAAAGCATTAATGGCTGGCATGAATGGTGCCAGCGCTGGATTAGCTGCCAATAATGCGGCCTCTACACCAGGTAAGACGGCATCATTCACTGCTCCTTGGACAAATGCCAAAGGCATACCAGGAGTACCCACCGGAACATTTGGTAAAGGCAATAAACCGTTCCACTTAATTTCGGGATTGGCAGCAAAGGTCTGTTCATTCTTATTACCCACTAACCAGATATCGAAAGCACCCGGCACTGGTGAAGATACAGGGAAATCGATATTGACCTGCAACTGAGAAGGAGCTCCCCAAGCTTGGTTGTAGCCAAAACGCATAGTGTGAGTAGGAGCGGGCTTGTAAACCAAAACGGCTCTAGGAGAAAAGGCATTCTCATCCGTGAAGTTAAATCGGTCACCTCGAGCTGCTAAAACTAAGTCTAGTTGCTTACCTAGTTCAAGCTTGGTTTGTAAGTACAATCCGGCAATACCGAAATCGTCATCTTCTTCATTTCGACCATATACAAGGTTCTTCGTATCCGCGATCGAACTTCTGTAGTCAAATCCAGCTGTCCAATTGGAGTTTAGAAAATTGGGAAGATCAAAGTTGTATTGTAGTTGAGCTTCTAGTTGCTCACGGTTAATAGTAGTGATATTTCCAGTCTGATATAGGAAGGTAGGTTTCTCATCAGATCCTCCATTGTTTCTTAAATAAAAGGCTTGCGCAAAAAAGCCACCTTTTTGCATACGTGCTTGAGCCCAGGTTTCCGTTGCCTGTGACAGACCTTCCCCCTGACTGTTATAGAAAACCGCAGAGGCATTGTTAAAACCACCCGCAACGTTTACGGAAAGATCATCTTGAGGTCTGAACTCGAAAGCTGCAGTTACTACTGTTTGATTCCAGAAATCCTGCATAAAATTGCCATCTCCATCAGGATCAAGATCACCTTGATTCAGCAATACTCTTCCAGGTTTTGTTGCATCTACTACGCCATTGGTAATGGCTGGTTCTGAAACTGTCGGCTGGAACAAAGCTATCTGCTGCTGATCTCTTTCATTGCTGGGATCCAAGGTAAATTCATTTCCTCGCTTATAAACCGCATTGATCTTAAACCCAAACTTATCAGAAACTTTAGTCGCATGTCTCGCAGCCACGCCAAAGGTTGATAACTCACCTCCAATCAACTGAATGGTAGAGCCTGGCTTATCGATCGGCGATTTACTGATAAAGTGGACCACACCAGACGTAACACCAGGACCATATAGCGCAGAACCTGGGCCCCGTACTACCTCAATTCGTTCGATATCGATATTGTTAAGTGGGGAATTCAGGTTATCAAAAGTACCAAGACCGGGCCCTACTAAGGATCGGTAATCGAGGATTGGGAAAGAAGCAGATCCAAACAATCCACCATCACCACGCAGCTGTACATTAATCCTTGCGGCAGACTGCTGCTGGATAGTAACTCCCGGTGCATTGATTAGATTCCGTACTGGATTATCATTGGGAGAAGCTTCCAGTTTTCTTGCATTCAGCACCGTAATGGAGGCTGGTGCTTCCTGTACTTTTTCCCGGCGACGAGAAGCAGAGATCACCACTTCCTGTCCGATTATCGCACCTGGTGCCAATTGGATGGCAAGGTTGCTGGAGGCACTAGCCACCTTTATTTCCTGAGAAGCATATCCGGTGTAACTCACATCCAAAGTCCAAGGAAAGGGAGCATCGTTGGTTATGGAAAAATTTCCATTTACGTCAGTCGTAGTACCTGTGGCAGTACCAGACAGAAGAATATTGGTGCCAATCAGTGGCTCTCCTGTTTCAGCATCGGTAACCGTACCACTGACGGTATTCTGTGCTTGAAGTGTCAAAGTAGCACAGATAATCAGTACTACTGAAGCAAGTAATTTTTGTATCATTTGAATAAGTTTAAGTGCCAGTATAGAGTGTAACGTTTATAGGCTAATGCTATGCTTAACAGTATTGGGTAGGATTTCAACTTGAGATGTGGGGCTAAAATTTAGGTTTGTAAACCTAGGAATTAGATCAAATATAATAGTATTTTTATTTACTGCAAGTACATATTTCCATCTTTTCATTCGAATAGCGCATTTCATAACATGTAATATTCTGCTACATATCATTCAAGCCTAATTTTATACCATTTTAAAGTGTACAAATTTGACAGTAGACAACCCAAACTTTATTTGCAGTTTTTTTAAGGGAAGATATCGCTAACCGCTCCCAAACTTTCCTTGGAGTAAGGTGATGAAAAGCTTGTCATTTGCTAGGTCTTTTTCGATAGTGTTGCTAATAGCTGATTCCTATCAGGAGGAGTCTGATACGACTACTAGTGATCTGATTGACTTTAAAGGAAGCTCAATCCACGGGCTAGGTGCATTGCCAATGGGCAGGCGAGAAGAGATACGGGCCAGCCATATATCTAACAATTATTGCATTGTGGTAAATTTATGTTGGCTAGGGATTACTTAAGAAGTCCATGGTTTCCGTTACGATCAACCCTCCATACTCCAAGGCCTTCTCACGATCACCACCGATTTTGGCATAGGCGTCTGAGGTAGACATTTCAATGAAAGCCTCTTTTGAAGGATAGTAAACGATCAAAATACGATCCGGCTGTATATCCAAATCACCGATTAAGGTACGTTTTACCTGCCCACCCCAAAGGACCTTACCCCCAACCTTAGCTAAGAGTGGAGCTACATTTGCCCCGTAACGATTATAGGCTGCTTCTCCAGATTCCGCTCCGTCATCTGTTCTTTCCTTGAACTTCAGGATATTTAGCATGACTAAGGGGGTTCCGGAGGGGTAGTTTTGAATAAAATCTACGAATGCTTCGCGTGTGGCCAATATTTGATTCGTCAGATGCATAGTCAACTTTAAAATTTAGATTCGATTAGTCCAGATGCCGGGCTAGCGAGAAAGTCTTTTCTTAGCTACAGCCAGCGTTCTAGCATCGGGGTCCTTTCAACAATAACAAACCCAAATTAGGGAATAAAACCTATTTCTTAGGGGGGAGGGCAGTCAAATGCCTTTAACTTGTCTCGATAGTAGGCTCAAATCTCTAGTGAATATGTATAAACCGGAAAGGATCAATACGGGGAACTTAATCTCTTCGATGGCTGTAGAGTATTTTATCTTTACCATCGCCGTGGCATCAATTCAATTCGCTGTAAGAATAGCCATGATTGTAAAGCCCCAAATACCCACCTAAGCATATTCAATCTGTTAGTCAAACCCACATCTAATGAGAATCACCTTACTAGTCTTTTTCCTAGCTCAATTTCTATTGGCCTGCCATTCTACTGCGGTGCCTACGGAAAAAACCGACACTTATTCCATCCCTCCTGTCGAAGAACTCATTGACTACGTTCCTAGAATGGTTGCACCAGGCATTATTTCCACTGCGGCCTTCGAAGGACATGCCAGCATTACGCCCGATGGACAGGAAATGTACTATGCCATCTATTCCAATGATCATGCTTATAGTACCATTGCCTATGCCTCCCAGAAAGAAGGAAAATGGACCACCCCCCAAATTGCGCCTTTCTCGGGACAATGGAGCGATGGATCACCTGCGCTCTCCCCCGATGGGAAACGCCTGTACTTTAGTTCTAGACGCCCTCTGCCAGGGCGAGACACCCTCAATAGCAGTGATCTTTGGTTTGTAGAACGCACAAAGGAAGGAAGCTGGGGCCCAGCAACGCACATGGGCGAACAAATCAATACGCCTTACTACGAATTTTCACCATCGGTAGATCAAGAAGGTAATCTATACTTCTGTTCCAGTCGCCCTGGGGGCTTCGGAGACCTGGACGTATACTACGCTGCCAAATCCACCACAGGCTGGGCTGCCCCCGTACTGCTGGACGAAGCCATCAACTCTCAATATCACGAGGGAAACGTCGGGGTTTCGCCAGATGGGCAGTGGCTCTTCACCATGATACAGCATAAACCGGGAGACTTGGGATACGATGATATCCATTACGCCTTTAAGAAAAATGGAAGCTGGCTTCCCTCCAGGAATCTAGGACCAATCGTCAATACCTACACCTATGATTTTTCGCCTAAGGTCTCTCCAGACGGCACCGTCCTCTATTTCTCCAGTCGCTTAAACAGGGATTTCAGTATAAAGGAAGGTCAGTACACCTACGAGTCTTTCCAAGCCTACCTCCAAGGGCCGCTCAATGGTTTTGGGAATATCTATGAGATTTCATTGGCAGAACTAGAACTAAAAACAGATGAGTAAGCTTTGGACGGCCATCTTAGAAGAGGTTCAAGCGATGGAGGCAGGCCCGATGCATATCTTAGCCGAAAGATATATCCGCCCGAACAGTCAGCTGGTTGATGTACTAATAGACCTATTGAGTGACAAATTGCAAGATCAGGTTTTTGAGGTGGGTTGGCTCCGAAGCCAATGGCGAGACATAGCGCACCATGAATCGGGGCTAGAAAGTATACTAGAAATAGATCTACAAAACTATTTTGAAAGAGATTTTGCTTGCCATAGCCTAACTGAAGCCCTTCTCTTGCATCGAGGGTTCCAAGCTTTGGTCGCCCACCGTTTTGCGCATTGTCTATGGAAAGCAGGAGAAAGAACCACTGCCAAGTGGCTAGCTAATCGAACTGCTGAATGCTGGGGTGTAGATATTCATCCCGCAGCCAAAATAGGAGCAGGTTTGGTAATGGATCATTGCATGGGAATTGTAATTGGGGAAACCTGTGAGATTGGCGAGCATGTCTTCCTCTTTCATAATGTTACCTTGGGAGGGACCGGGCGCACAACGGGGGACCGACATCCCAAGTTGGGTCATCACGTAGTGGTAGGGACGGGAGCCACCATACTGGGAAATATAAAAATCGGAGATCACGCAGTCATTGCAGCCGGGGCAATGGTTTTGAAAGCCGTACCTCAGGCTGTGTTAGTAGCTGGCATTCCGGCAAGGATTAAAGGCAGAGCTAAGCCTGTACAGTAGTTAGTTTATCAAACTCTAAATCAGCTACTTGCACTTACTATCTTCAAGTAAAACAATAGGCACTATAAGTATCCGTCGCTGTTTATGAGCGTAAGCTAAAGCGCTTTCTGAAACCATGAACTAGTACGCTTCTTGAGTCAATTCCTGCTAAATGCTAATTTGTAGCGCTCCAATAGGAAGTGGCCATCACAATTATTCCTATCTTTCTGAAAAAGCCCGAGATTCTCTCCTACGCGAAATTTCCAGAAATGAAAGAGAAACACCTAATTAGCAGCTGTTTATTTCTGCTCTTATTTTTCTATGTTAACCATGCTAATGCACAACAAGAAAACCGACCAACACTTGCCGTTGGCAAATTAGAGGGGGATTTCCTCCTAGATGGCCAACTAACAGACGCCGCTTGGGAAAAAGCTCCGGTGTTAGATCAATTCCAGACGGTGGTGCCAGAAGAAGGAGGTACTCCATCCGGAAGAACCAGCGTAAGGGTGCTGGCGAACCCAAGGTTTTTGATAATCGGGATTGAATGCTTTGATGATGATCCCTCCGGGATCGTGAATTTCTCGAAACTGCGAGATGTAGAATTAGAGAACGAAGACCATATCCGCTTGGTCATTGACCCATTCTTGGACGGCCAATCTGGCATTATCTTGGCGGTCAATGCAGGGGGAGCAAGATACGATGCGCTGGTATCCAATCGAGGAGAATCTGAAAACGAAGCCTGGGATGCTATTTGGGAAGCCAAAACCCAGATCCACGACAAGGGTTGGACGCTGGAGATTCGCCTGCCGATTCAAAGCTTTTCTTTCAAAAAAGGCCTACACGAATGGGGTTTCAATGTAGAAAGGCGGATTCAGCGTTTCCAAGAGACCATTCGTTGGACCAATATTCGGCGAGATCAATGGTTTATCCAGACGAGCCGAGCCGGATTACTAACCAATTTACCCGATTTCAATTATGGCCTGGGCTTGAATGTACGACCTTCTATCATCGCGAATGCCAGTAAGATCGGCAACGGCAATTACGACGTCACACTGGACCCAAGCTTAGATGCCAGTCAACGCATAGGCCCCAATATTGTTGCTACGATTACTGCGAATACAGACTTTGCCGAAACAGAAGTAGATACTCGTCAAACTAACCTTACCCGTTTTCCCCTCTTCTTTCCCGAGAAACGCGCTTTCTTCTTAGAAGGAGCAGATATCTTTGAATTTGGTTTTGGACTTGGCAGAAGTATTATTCCATTCTTCAGTCGGAGGATCGGCTTGTACAGTGGAAACGCTGTCCCCATATTAGCCGGAGCAAAACTGAACGGGAGGGTGGGTAAAACAGCCTTCGGCGGACTTACCATGCAGACCCGATCGCTAGACTTAGAGGGTGAGAATTTACCGGGTTCTACGCTGGGAGTTATCCGGGTAAAGCAGAATGTCTTGAAGGAATCTTCAGTGGGTTTTATCGGGACCTTCGGAGATCCGCAAAGTAGAGGTAGCAGTTATACTTCTGGCGTTGATTTCACCTATCAAACCACGCGCTTCCAAGGTAATAAGAACTTCTTGGTGGGTGTTTCGGGTATGTACACAGATAGAATGGACCTGGAGGGGGATCAATCTGCCTTTGCTTTTAAGGTAGATTACCCCAATGATATCTGGGACGCAGCGCTTACTTATTTACGTATTGGAGATGCCTTTGATCCCTCCTTGGGTTTTGTGCCAAGGCGTGGTATTCATAGCTGGAGAGCGGGTTTGACCTATGCACCGCGTCCTTCCTGGAAGTGGCTCCGTCAGATGCGCAATCAGCTTTTCTTGTTCTATATCACAGATCTAAAGGGAAGATGGGAGTCCTACAGGGTGTTTACAGCCCCCATCAACTGGCGATTAGAAAGTGGAGATCGTTTCGAGGTCAACTATATGCCACGTGGAGAAAGACTGATAGAACCCTTTGGTATTGCCGATGACATTAGTATTCCTGCAGGAGAATACCACTTCAATCGCTATAGATTGGAGGCGCAACTAGCAGCGAAGCGGAAATTCAACGGGCAGTTGACCTGGTGGTTCGGAACCTTTTACGAAGGGCGACTGAATGAATACGAAGCCAGCCTAAATTGGAACCCTGCCAGCATCCTCACTTTTGAGTTGATTGGCACTCACAATGTAGGTCGATTACCTTTTGGCGATTTTGATCAAACCCTATTGGGGCTACGGGTACGTTTCAATGCCTCTCCAGACCTACAGTTGAATAGTTTCGTCCAATATGACACGGATACCAAAAGTCTTGGGATTAATGCCAGAATTCACTGGATCTTCTTGCCACAAGGAGAGATATTCCTGGTCATTAATCACAATACCCTCGATGGTTTGGAGCGCTGGGAACTGATCAATCAGCAAGTGTTGTTAAAAGCTAGATACAACTTTCGCCTATAAGCCCGAAAATTTAAACTTACATGAAGAAAAAAGCGATTATAACAGGGGCCTCCAAAGGCATTGGCCGGGCCTTGGCTGAGCTTATGCTAACTAATGGTTTTGAGATACACGGTACTTCTCGAAATGGGAGCAACAGCCTTTCAGATGAGCAATTGTTCATGTACGCTTTAGACCTTTCCAAAGAAGAGAGTATTCGTTCATTCCATAACCAACTCAGAACGAGAAATCTCATTTTTGATATCGTTATTAATAACGCTGGCATTGGCCCAGACTTAGGCACTTTTGAACCCAAGGCAAATACCCTTCGCTCCACCTTGGCTGTAAATGTGGAAGGAACTATCCTACTAACAGAATTGCTTCTACCCATGATGGAGAGTACGGGGAAGCTCTTGAATATATCATCCAAAATGGGCTCCATAGCAAGCTGCGTTGGGACCGACTCCACTGCCTATCGGATATCCAAGAGCGCCCTCAATATGTACAGTAGAATTCTCACTAACAAATATGGAGATCGACTTCAGATTGCCACCATTCATCCCGGTTGGGTACGCACAGAAATCACTCCCGATAATATCCATGCTAGACTTAGCCCAGAAGAATCCGCCCGGCGAATCTGGGCATTTGCAATGGAGGATTTTCAAAGCGGTATCTACTGGGATGCTGAGAGAGGGGAAGAACTGCCTTGGTAAGTGGTACGACATATCTATAAAACTTAAGCATTGGTCGTTTCATCAGGAAGGAGTTCTCGAATTCACGTAAGTTAAACCCTCATCAAGTCCTGGAGTATTATGAAACGGCTGTTTTCCAGATTTCACAAAGTGAATTGGAAGTACATTATTGGAGAGATCGTCTTACTGTTTGTGGGTATCAATTTAGCTATCTGGTTCAACAACTGGAATGCGACCAGCCGCCTACATCAGGATCGGCAATTAGCCTTGGATAAACTCACAGAAGAGATCCAGAGTAATCAGGAGGAATTGAATAAGGCCAAGGCAATTAATACTCAAATTCTTAAAGCATTTAAGGCCTACGGTCAAGTATATGCGGGACGTTCAACGAAGGTTATCACAACGGCCAAGCACATGAAGATGCTGCAGGATAGTTTCCCAAACTTCTTCCGGATCAACTCTTCAGAGCCCTTACAAGCCGATACCTTCCTATATGAGGGTGGTACTTCTATTAATCTCGAGCTAGCAGAGTTGACAGATATTGCCTGGACCACCAGCCAATCTATTGAAATCACTAACACTTTTAGCTATTCGTGCCTATACGAACTAGCCAGCATGTATCAATTGCAAAATCGATTGAAACGCGAGATAGATCGAGCAGCTCAAGCCCTGCAAGAAAGGCGACTGGAAGACTTGCTAAGAATCCTCGAATTCATACAGCAATTTGAGGTATTACTAGAACGGGATTACAACAGCAGTCTCCAATCCCTCCCCGAATGTTACAGGAGATAAATACCTCACATCCTGCCTAACAAGCGCTAAATAGATCCGGCAGGTCATGGAATGAAAAAGGGCTCCGCTCGGAGCCCTTCGATCGTATCAATTAATCTGGTATTATTTGGTAGGAAAAAACTGAATTACCTTGTTATTATTGTCCTTGTCCTAAGGAGAAAGCCGCCCGGCCATCAAAGGCGTAGAGATTCTCTGTTTTGATCGTATCAATGCCCTTCTCATCTGCTCGAGTGAGAAGCGCTAGAATTTCTGCTTTACTGACTGGACGCTCGGCAGTGGTCTGGAACCGGCAACGCCAGTGATCTGTGCAGAAAGTTTCATCAAAACCATTTGGCCATACTTTTATACCGCGGTTGGTGATCATGGATAAGCTCAAGTGATCATTTTCAATGGAGCGCAAGCGAGTTGCTAAATCTTCCGGATTATTACCTGCCCAATCCACAAAGACATCCACGCCTAAAAGATCTTTTCTAGGCTGCGGTCTTCTTTGGTAGCTAGGAAGTACGATCTGGCTATTTACTAGAGGTTGTACAGGTTGTAGCACCTTAGGATTTTGATCCAGGTTAGCAATTACTGCCTCTGTGAATGCTTTGGTACTTAGCTTCTGCTGGCTTTGACCCTCACTGAAGATATCTGCAGTATGTAAGCCTTCCTCCAAGGTTTTTAGCCAAGCATTTTGGATGCGGGCTGCCGCTGTATTTTCTCCGATATGATTGAGCATAACAATCGCGCTTTGTAGCAAACCAGAGGGATTAGCGATGCCTTGGCCTGCAATATCAGGCGCTGAGCCATGAATGGCTTCGAACATAGCCACACCTGTACCGATGTTAGCAGAACCAGCAAGCCCTACGGAGCCGGTAATCTGAGCCACCACATCTGAAATAATGTCGCCGTAGAGGTTAGGCACTACAATCACATCAAAGTCCTCGGGCGTGTCTGCCAAGCGCGCTGTCCCGATATCGATGATCATGTGTTGCGTTTCAATTTCCGGATATTCTGGAGCTATTTCGTCGAATACCTTATGGAAAAGGCCGTCTGTTTGCTTCATGATGTTATCCTTCGTGAAGCAAGTGACCTTTTTGCGGTTATAGGTTTTCGCATATTCAAAGGCATAGCGAATGATCTTCTCACAACCCGGTCGGCTAATGAGTTTCAAGCATTGAACGACCTCAGGGGTCTGCTGGTGCTCAATTCCTGCGTACAGATCCTCTTCATTCTCCCGAATAACTACAATATCCAGCTTGGGATGCTTGGTCTCCACGTACGGATGAAAGCTACGGCAAGGCCGGATATTCGCAAATAGATTGAGGGCCTTACGCATGGTCACATTCAAGCTTTTGTAACCTCCGCCTTGTGGAGTGGTGATGGGCGCTTTCAGTAGTACCTTATTTTTTCGGATTTTATCCCAACTATCTGGCGAAATTCCGGAGGAATGGCCACCTAGATAGGCTTTTTCTCCAATCTCAATTTCATCATAGCTTAGATTTACATCCGCTGCAGCCAAGACAGTAAGCACTGCATCCATAATTTCAGGTCCGATACCGTCACCCTTTGCAATTGTTATTCTTTTCATACGTGGTGGTAATTTTTGCTGCAAAGATGACGGCTTTTAGTATAAAACAAAATTTATATTTCTGATAGAATCCATAAACAAAAATTATGCACTTAAACCAGAAGAGCCAACCCCCTAAACTGGAGAAGTTGGCTCTTATTGATAGCCCACATCAGACTTGACTTGGGGCTACAGTTATGTACTCGATCAGCTAATTACCGATTCAATATCATCTTTCGGCTAGACACTGGATGCCCATCCACATATAGGGTACAGTTATATACGCCGGTTTCTAGTCTTTCACTATCGAAATTCACCTGACCACTTTCTACCAAACCTTGGTAAGTTTTGATTTGCTGCCCATTCATATTGGTAATGATCAAACTAGCATCACTGGCATTGCTAGGCAGGGTGTAGTTGATAATTGTTGAGCCGCGGAATGGATTCGGCGTATTTTGCAGTGAAATACTACCACCTACAGGAGTGATCTCTATAGAGCCATTGACATTTTGCAAGCCATTCAACATTTGACGAATCTCCGCCAATTCGGCTTTAATGGCCTCGTTTTCTGCTCTAATTTCATTATTCTCTTCGATCAGTTGCTCCATCATAAAGGAAGTTTCAAAAGCCTCATCTGCAATTTCTTCACCGACTTCTTGATCTTGTCTTAGATCCACAGCTCCCACAGGATATCTCTGTCTTACCTTACCTGTCACCTTCAAATCACCAAATATTACAAGCTCTCCATCAGAGAAATCCCCTAAAATCAAAGGTTGATTGGTATCTGAGTTGGCAATGATCAATCTATTGGAAACACTTTTGTCTTTCCCCGCTTGATAGCCGATGAATACGTTGCCGCTTCCACTGCTATTCTTGCCCGATTGTGTGCCGTAGAATGTATTCTTGCTACCTCCCGTATTATTCTGTCCAGCTTGGTAACCTGTTAATGTATTGTTGCTACCACTATTGGATTCTCCCGCTTGTTCCCCTACGAAAGAATTGCTTCCAGAAAATGAAAAATTGGCACCATTCTCCAAATCTTCGATACGGTCTTCATTGTCTCCAATATCCGAAGCATTTGCGGCGATGTCAGAAGCGTTGGTACCTATTGCACTTGAATTAGCAGCAATGTTGGAAGTATTGGTGTTGATCGCATTGGTATTGGCTGTGATGTTCGTTGTATTCGAACTGATCGCATTGGCGTTAGCAGAAATATCAGATGTGTTGGCACCAATTGCACTAGTGTTGTTGCCAATGTTGGTTGTATTGGTGCCGATCGCACTGGTGTTATTGCCGATGTTGGTTGTATTGGTGCCGATCGCGCTGGTGTTATTGCCGATGTTGGTTGTATTGGTTTGGAACTGAGTATTGGTCAAAGTACCAGTGATTTCCAAATTACCATTGACTTTAAGGAAGGAGTTATTAAACTCACCGTACAATAAAGGACTAGCTGTGCTAGTATTCGCAATGTACAATTTGTTGGATCCCGCTTCATTTTTACCTGCGGAGAACCCTAGAAATACATTGCTAGCCCCAGTCGCATTAAATCCCGCTTGGGCACCGAGGATAGTGTTTTTGCTAGAGGTAACTTTAAATCCCGCCCCTCTGCCAATTATGGTATTGGAGGACCCGGTGAGGTTGTCATTTGCTGCCCCTGCCCCAAGTAAGGTATTGAAATTACCCGTTGTGTTAAATTGCCCCGCAACGAGCCCCAAGAAGGTATTCTCTTGACCTGTGGTTGTCTTGTTTCCAGCCCAGGTACCTACAAAGGTATTTCTGGAGCCAGTGGTATTGTCTTTGCCTGCGAAGGATCCAAAGAAAGAGTTGGCAGTTCCAGTAGTGATTGAAGCACCTGCTTGATTTCCTTGAAAGGTATTTGTTTGAGCAAAAATGAAGAAGGGTGTGATGGTTAGGATGATTAATAAAATCTTTCTCATGCTTGTTGAAATTAGGTTTAATTGTGAATTACTACGGGGAGGTAGATCCGAAGACTTAGTAAGGGGTTACCAGTATGCGGAAGTCTGTGACGCAAAGGTAGAAGTCGACTTTTGAGAAAACTTGGACTATTGTTTTAAAATTTGGACTATTGTTTTTGAGGGGAGAAATAGGGGTAAGTCCTAATCCGTAAAACGAACTACACAACTGCAATACAGATAGAAACAAAAATATCTAAAACATATATCATAAAAAAACACAATCCATGCAACACTAGCCCTTGTAGGGGTAACAAAACACCTAAGGTGCGTCTAAGAGTTTATATATTAACAATTTACCATTATTAAGTATTGGCCTTTGTAGGGGTCAAAAATTTTCCTTTATCTCATTCATGAAGTCTTTGCTACTGCCTCACAGCATGATCTAAGAGCCGACCGAACGTTATTAACCAAAGTCAATGAAAATGGCTGTTATACAAAACAACTTGCTCTAAAAAAGCGATGACAAAAATGAAAGCGATAATTTGTACCGCCTATGGAGCCCCAGAGGTACTCCAAATGCAAACCATTGACAAGCCTTTTCCAAAATCAAATGAAGTATTGATCAAGGTAAAAGCTACCACCGTGACAGTAGCAGACTTTAGGATTCGAAGCTTTACCGTACCCAGATCAATGTGGCTACCGGTTCGACTTGCCCTAGGTATTTTCAAACCTCGAAAACCGATCTTAGGGCTAGAATTATCCGGGGAGATTGAGGCAGTAGGAGAGGAGGTCAGTAATCATAAGGTGGGAGATGAAGTCTTTGGTTCTTCTATGGATAAATGGGGAGGTTATGCTGAGTATGTTTGCCTCCCAGCGTCCACCATTTTGGGACATAAACCGGCCACCCTTACACATACGGAAGCAGCAGCAATCACCATTGGCGCACACACAGCATTGCACTTTCTTCGCAAAGCGGCGGTTAAGCCAGGTCAAAATGTGCTAGTCTATGGGGCATCCGGGAGTGTAGGAACTTATGCAGTGCAATTGGCCAAGTTATTTGGTGCAGAAGTCACCGGTGTTTCCTCGGCCAAGAATCATACTTTGCTAAGAACACTCGGTGCAGACGAAACAATAGACTATACAGCTTCAGATTTTCGCGATCAATTGGGACAATACGATCTCATTTTTGATGCTGTGGCGAAACTTCCATTTTCCTTAGCAGTAAAACACTTAAGTCCGAGCGGGACCTACCTAAATATTGCCTCCCCATTACCTAGCGTACGTATGCTTTGGACCCGTCTAAGCACCAATAAACGGATCATCACGGCCAGTAGTCCTAGGATTATAGCTGAGGAAATGATTTACCTAACCCAGTTGGTGCAGGAGGGGAAGCTAAAGGTGGTCGTGGACAAAACCTATGCACTAGAAGAGATACAAGCGGCACATGCTTATGTGGAACTAGGACACAAGGTGGGAAATGTTGGAGTTAGGATTAATTAATACAAGTTGTGATTCATTCAGCTGCGCCCAAATGGGTCAGATATTTGCGGCAAAACGCAGCTCTCAGCTGTATCTTGCCGCAAAACCTTCTTTTTTTGCGCTCATTCATCCAACTTAGGCTAATTAATTGCTGGCAGGGCCTTTCCCTATGTTGATCATATTAACAGCGCAGTTTTCCATATTCCCAACGGTCAATGCCAAGTCTTGCCTGACTTTTCGGCCATTGGTATATTGGGCAGGCTCCCAGTTGGGCATATTGCAGATCGTTTCCAGCAGGAGCTTGTCTATTTTTTCATTTTCTGATGGCCAGAAGTTTTGCGCATCAATGATGCGGCCTTCTTCGTCTACCGTAAATTGGATGACGGTGAGGGCATAGCCTTTGAACGTCCCTTCGGGAATCTTATCAATGGCATTCAACTTGAGATAACGGAGTAGCTCTACTTGTCCACCGGGAAAGGCCGCCTCTTTATCGGGATTTATCCTTACGGCAAAACTTAGATCTTTTGGATCATTATGCTTCAACGTGTTTTCTGGGATGTATTCGACATTCACCACAATCTCCTCGTGCACGTCCGCACGGCTCATGAGTTCCTTTTGCTCCGAATTAAACCATTCATTATTTCCCACAGCTTTTCGCACTTTCCCGCCTTGGATGGTCACCACCTCCACGGCCAGATATTCCCGGATCCAGGAAGCCTTGTAATGCTTATTGAGGTCTAGCAGGGTCTGAACTTCCTGGAGTTCGGCCTTCCCAATAGACAAAGGAGGATAGACCTTATTGACTTCATATTCTACTTCTATAGGGAAGTCATGTTGTGCTATTCCAGTATGGGAAAGCCCTAACAGTAGCAGCATCGGTAAGGCTAGGTAAGTTTTCATGTAACAATATTAACCAACAATAATCGAAATACGTACAATTCCTGTATAAGTACAGACTCAAAGGTAGTACCATACCCCGCTGATCTTCCCTAAACAAATGTAAATTAGTGTAAATTGGGGGTAAAATGAGTGTTGAGACAGGCAATAGCTATCATAAACCAATAGATTTGCAGCATGAGTAAAGAACAGTTGATGGATCGTTGTAAATATCTGGTATTTGTGGTATTAGTGGGCTGTATTCCCTTGGGAGCACAAGCCTCCTCTAGTACAGATATCAGCGAGAAACGTACGGCTGTAGCTATGCGTTTGATTGGACACGAGCTGTTGAAGTGTTGGGGCGATAGTACTTCACGAGTGCTGCCGATTGAGCAAGTTGATCAACAATATCAGATCTCCTTCGAATTTGAATTCGGTTTTGATCCACGTGATCTGGTCAATGTCATTGATCGTGTCATGAACGAATCCAACATTGCACCTGACTACCTGGTTGAAATGGTGAACGGTCAAACACAGGAAGTAGTATATGGCTATGTGATCCGAAATGCTTACCCTGATATGATTCCTTGTATCGGAAGGGCATATCCAGTGGGTTCTTATAAACTACACATCACTATTTTAGATAGCTTCAGTTTTCAAGCCCAATCCAATGAAAACACCCTAACGGAGGAAATGGCGGAATTGTCTACAGACAATAGCCCATCAAATGTCACCCGCTTCATTCTCCCCATTCTTGGCTTTCTAGGGCTTGTTGGTTTTTTTATTCTTAGAAGGAATCGCCCGCCCAACAACCCAAATTTAATCTCTATTGGCGCCTCGACCTTCGATACCAAAAACAGATTACTTTCCTATAGAGATCAACAGGTAGAACTATCCAACAAAGAAGCTGAGCTCCTTGCTTTACTTAACACTGCTGTGAATGTTCCACTGGAAAGAGAAGTCATTCTTCGAAAAGTTTGGGGGGATGAAGGAGCCTACATTGGGAGAACTTTAGATGTATTTATCTCCAAACTACGTAAGAAGTTCGAAGCGGATGAAAGCGTTAAGATCGTCAATATCCGAGGCGTAGGATATAAATTAGTAACGGATGCTGTTTAGACCTTGATTAGCGTCACTCGGGATTACAGAAATGGCTTTCATTTCTTTTTTGGAGGACAATTTCCTTTCTCAATACACAGGTAGGTGTATGACCCTCCATTAATCATATCGTCAAATCCCACAATTCTATGCGATCCCTTCTTTTTTCTCTATTGTCCTTTTCTCTCTTGCTCTGCTCAAGCAGCCAGACCGTAGCGCAACAATTACAAGCTGATGACGTGCTCTACACTGCTGGGCAACACCAACTGAAGTATAAGCACTTCCTAGCGTATACCAACATTGAAATGGAAGGCGAAAATCCCGCACTATTGAACGATCAGACCTACATAAGGACACTAACGCAAGAATGTATCGAAGAATTCCTGGATGCACCGGCCGAATTCTCACAGGAGATGGATCAACACTTCCAAGTCATGCTGATGGGCGGTGGGTTCCAAATGGGAAATGCCCAACAGGAGGAGGAGGAACCCCATCACACCAGCCAAACTAATGAAATGAGGTCAGGTCAATTGTCAGCAGTCGATCAATGGAAACAGATTTTAAGTGGTAATATATTGTATGCCACCACCACACAGTCCGGGGGGCAGATTTTTGTCCAAAACACCCAAGTCATCCATTTTTGCCCCAATGGAATCGCTTACAATTACTCCATCAGCGGAGGAGGCGGAAGTGTTGGAGGAATTGACATCACGGACCCTCGAAACTTCGCCTTTGAAGGTGCCTTCAATTGGAATGTCGTAGATCGAGGAGGAATCAGCTATTTCCAATTCTCTCTTCAAGGCGCTAGCCAAATGACCCCGATTAAGGTGGTAAACAATAAGATCGTGCTACAAGGACTCGGTAATTTTTCCCTACAACAAGGTGGAGCCCGCTGTCAATAAACTTAGCAGGCCAGCCTACCAGTTTCCCGCATACGTCAAATCAATGGGCGCGCTTTGCTCCAGGTAGGCGTACTTGACCTTCAGGATTTGCCGGATGTGCAGAAAGTCATGTACCAGCCAATTGTGTAAAAACAATTGGGCGGAAAGCGGACCGAATTCGGGATGTTGATATACATTATCCCATTTCGGATCCTGTAGGGAAGTCAACCATTGGATAGACTGCTCTCGGTCGGCCAGGAAAGCATTCAAGGTCGTCGAAAAATCCTGTTCCATGTACTTTCTTTCGATCACCCATTCAGTGGGGAAGATAGACGGCATGACCTCATCAGGTGTTTCTAGGGTATGACGGAGACGATCTCGGAAGTCCTCTCCTTCGACATCGTGGAGGTGGCAAATGATTTCCAGCAAACACCAAGAATCTGGGGCTGGTTTCCAAGATGCCAGCTCGGGTGAAACCCCGCTAAGCAAATGCCTAAAAGCTTCTCCATTGGTCTGCAATTCCAGGATAATCTCATCGATTCCCATGCGATAAACTTAGTTATGTGAACAAAGAAATGGCTAAAGATAATCGCTAAGCTTTCTAATCCTAAAACCTAGTAGACTTGACCTGAAATTTTTAAATCAGCTCATGGTCTAGATCAAGCTTGCTGGACAGTCTTAGAAGGTGAAGGGTCATAATTCAGATAGAAGTTGAGGATGGCAATTGAAAATAGGGTAGAGGTGAAGAATAAATACACAAAGGGCATGATCAAGGTATTGTAGAACAACACCAAAGTCAGCTTGAGGGAGCAAAGGAGGAATAACTCCTTATTCAGACGAGATTTGAAGAAGTGATAAATGGTAAAAGAAAGTAGTGGAGCCGAAATAGCTGAAATCAGGAAAAGTCGATTCAATCGCGGAAGTTGATCATACTCGTAGAACTTGGCTAAGCCCAAGCCATCCTGGACAAGCGCCCCAAACTTATGCTCTTCGTTGACAATGGCATCTAGGTAATTGGATGGGAGTCCTAGAAAGATATCTAGATGCCAAATAGCTTGCGTGACGACCAAAAGGAATAGTGAAAAACTACCACCGATCCAGATGATCCGGAACGCTGCTCTACGGTCACCCAATACTAGCTCGTACAATACATAAACCACTGCCCAAAGGGCCAAGGAGTAGCGACTCAGCATGCACAGACTCAGTCCCAGCGCAATTAAAATGGGATTCTTACGGGCTATACCATAAGCTAGAAACAGATAGTAGAAGACCACGATACTCTCCTCTGTCATAGAAAAGAAGCGGGACTCATAGATCATCCAGTGATGAACCAAGATAATCAGAGGTACCAATACGAGTATAGAACGGAAATGCTGCTGACGGGAGAGCTGTGATTTGGGTCGAGTAAACACACAAAATATGAGTGCCCCCATAAATAACAACATGGCAGTCCAGCGCACATCCACTTCCATTAGAGTGGCAGGAAGCAAAGGCAACCAGATGGCGGGCAAATAAATGGGCTCTATCCCGCCCCAAATCTGCTCAATATTGGCATATACGGATTTACCCGCGACCAGCCGTTCACACATGATCTTCATAATGGGAAGCATGTCCGCCCAACGGTAGTCAACGGGAACCTTCTCAAAAACGGCACTAGCTTCAACATAGAGAAATAGCCCAATCAAGCCTAAACCAAGGAAGAGAATACCCTTCGTGATTCGGGTAGAGATCATCCAAGTAGTACCTGCCTTAGTCGGCATCAAAGGGAGGAGAGCAATGAGGATTCCAACTACAAAGTAAGTGGTGCTAGCCGTAGCAACATCGTATAACTCATCATCATTGATAAAGAGCGTATTACAGAGTCCTTCCAGAACTATGCAGACGATCAACAAAAAAGAGAGGCTTGCCTTTCCCATAATAGCGCGATCATTTATCTCAGAATGGAATAATGATTTGATCTTTAAACTGTAGATCTATATTTCTGCGATAAGTCACGGTCAACGTATACCTAAGATACGACATGTTTGGCTCAGCCGAAATCTGATTGTTAGGTCCAGTCATCAATATTACAAATTTGGGTGTAGAAGAAGTTAATTTGAGAGCGATGCGCAATATACTTTTTCCTGATGGAAAAGCGACCGATTCCTTGATACAAATCCTTATCTGTTGTTCTCCTCCATTGCTATTTACGCTAAGCAGGAACCCTATTGCGCGAGCCAAAATTAACTCCGATATTGTCAGCTAACAATCCGTAGATATGCAACCTAGATACGAAACGCTTGCTCCTAGAATATTGATTGGACAACAACAAAAGATGTCTTTGGTAAAGAACAGCACGGGGGCTTTGTTTAGCTCCTTTATGCCCAAGCGTAAAGAAATCAACCAGCTAAAAGATCATATTGTATATGATCTACGTGTGTACCCTGATGGCTATTTTGAAAGTTTCAGTCCTGCCAACACCTTTGCTAAATGGGCTGCGGTAGAAGTGGAAGAGGTGAAGGAAATTCCCGAAGGAATGGAGGTTTTTCATTTGGTTGGAGGAGACTACGCTGTTTTCAGGACAGCGGATGGGAAAACTGACCCAAATATTTTCCAGTACATATTCGGACAATGGATGCCCAACTCCAGCTTTCAATTGGATGATCGGCCACACTTTGAGCGCTTGGACCCAAAGGGGATTAAAAACAACCCAGAACCTGATGAGGAGTACTGGGTTCCGATCAAACCAAGAACCGATGGAGCCTAAAGAAAGACTTACTCCGATCCAGGAATTGTCCGATCTACCTAGTATCGATGCATTAGCTGATCTCCCCAGGGGAATCAACTGGAAATTTGTTTTTAGTGATGCTGTAGCAAATGAACGAGAGCTGATTGGTGCTAAATGGAAACATAGTCTCCCCGATTTTTCCGTAGCTATCCATACCTCAGCACCCATCATCCAATGTTTGAAGCTCATCACCGATGATGAGGTACACGCTCACCAGGATTTCTTCGAGCAATGTGCCAAGGATTATGGCCAGCTTGCTGAGAGCTTAATTAAGCAATTAATCGATACACATAATATTCCATTCACCCCCGAGTTCCCTTTAGTCGGCCTGAATGCCTATCTCCAGAAAGCTTATCCCACAACCGGAAAGATGCAAGAATGGGCTTTCCGGATTCATGGTTTTCATTGTGCCTTTACTCATCAGTCCACCGAACAACACATCGAAGTGCCCTTAACCTTTGGAGAAGAGTTTGGCGTACTAGATCCTTATTTCTTCAGTAATTATATACTTTCCAGTCCACAATATGCTCCGCTTCCGGTCGCTTTATTTGATCCTTATGGAGACGGGAATCGCATTCTTGAAGTCATGCAAGTCATTAGTAAATTCGAAGAAGTACCGTCCAATGTCCCAGGCCAGACCGGCATCATTGTAAGTGACCGAGAAAAGAAGGAGATTACAATCTCTGAAGAAGGTTTACAGGCCATCATCCAGCAAGTGGTGCCGAAAAACGGCCTACTAGACTTCTGGCGGCGGTTCCTGGGGCTATGGAAAAAGTAACCTACCTAAAGATCCTACTCCCGCACCACCTCGAAAAAAGTTTCTTGACTATTAAAGGCGGAAAAAACGCCTAGTGCATTCTGCACATTAGAAGGAGGTTCGTTTAGGTCTCGTGAATCTTGCTGCCGGTTTTCGTATAACTGTGCATACTCTTGGTTGATATGGTACACCTTAACTGCATAAGTCCCAAAGGACACCAAGGTTCCTGCTAAGAACTCCAAGGATGCCTCGTCTGTGGGCTCTGAAACAAACCTAAAGCGTTCTAAGGCATCTAAGACCGGACCAGGAAATATTGGATCAATGGTATCTTTTACGCTTTCCACTACCATAAAATAGAGGTCTTGATCCGGGTTATCCCAATCCGCTCTAATACTAGAACTCAATAGGAATGTTCGAATGGCCGCCACAATAGCTTCTCGACCAGCACTCAGCGGTAGCTGCGGAACCTTGATAGAATCTTGAGAAATCTGTAGCCCGGTAGTAGGTGTCGGAACAATGGTTTCTGCTCTGGCGGTAATACCATTGTGCAGCACTTCCAGTTGAAAGAGATCACCCGTTTCTACCTGGACATCATTGCCTGGATAATAATAGAATCCATCCTCTCCAACAGGCTCCAAGGCGTACCGCTGTCCTCCCTTGATTAAAGTAACTTCAGCATCATTGATGGGGGTTGATGTATCTTCTTCATCCGCGAGTGGGAACGTGGTTTTAATCCGAATATCGTCGATAGGTTCATTTGCATAAAGAAATGCCTCGACCACAAATTGGTTTTCAGCTATATTGTTTAGGTTTTCTTCTTCGCAAGCGGAAAACACGAGGCTTAGCAACAATATATATAGAATGGACTTTTTCATGTGTTTTTGATTCAATTCACAGTCTAATACTGATCGACTGACCTCCTTTAGAATTTGATTTGAGCGCTGACATTTGGCGTCATACCTAGATATCGGACTTCAGAAATCACCGGTGGTTTATCTGTAAAATCATACTCCCGATACCAAGTATTTTGTCGATCATAGAAGTTGAAGATCGACAAACCAAAATCCATCTCATATTTGCCAATTTTCTCCACATAATGTGCCGAGATATCCAAGCGATGATAGGCAGGTAAGCGCGATGCATTTTTAGCTCCTACACTGATGTAGTTGTTCACTTCTCCGTCTAGTAGTTCAATGGAATATTGCCCGGCTGGTTCCGTAAAGGGCTTGCCAGAGGCAAAGACAAAAGTGGCAGCCAAGCGCCAATTGTCGTATTCATAGGAATGTACCGTTTTGAACTCGTGCCGCTGGTCATGCAAGGCCGAAAATTCAAAACCATTATTTATTCCTGGGAAGTTATTACGTACTCTCGCTAGGGTATAGGTCGCCCAGCCTGTATAAGCCCCTCTTTTTTTCTGCAACAGGAATTCAATGCCTTGCGCATATCCCGTACCCAGGAAGAAGAGTTGATCTAGATCGATATCATTCCTTTGAAACCGCAGTGAAAATTCCGCCAAATTGGACAAATCCTTTCGATAAGCCTCCACATCGAAGATATAATCACCCGTTTCATAGGCAGCCCCAAGCACATAATGCTCCGCACTACTCACCTTTACGAGGTCATCATCCGCTAGCAGCCAAAAATCTCTGGAGCCTTCGGTTACATTTTCGTTGACGATCCGGTTGACGAATTGATAGTGTTTCCCATACCCGCCTTTAAGTCTAATGCGATCTGTAAGATTGTATTGAAAAGAAAAACGGGGAGCCCAGTATATTTCCTCACTCAAATCATAGTAAGTCCCGCGGATCCCAGCACTGATGGATAATTCGGGAATCGGCTCCCAGGTATCCGACAAATAGGCCGCATAGTACTGAGCCTCTTGCTGCAAATCCAGAATCGTAAGCGTATCATCCCGAACAAATTTATAATCCACTTCAGCTAGCGTGGCCCAAAGTCCGAATTCGAGTTTATGTTTACCCGTGAGTTGTAGTTCATTATCCAAGCGGAGGGTAAGGTCCCGTACATCATTGTCCTCAAAGCCCAAGGTATTACGATCTACCACCACTGTGTCTCGCTCCACCAGGGTAACCAAGATATCTACATCTCGTTTGTATTCGCTGAAGTAATTGGAATTGGCAACCAATAGATTGGAATACCATTTCGCCCCCCATTGACGCGACCATTTACTACTAAAGCCCGTATTACCCCAATCTCTATTTTCATCCACATCTAGTTCAATGAGTATGGTCGGCTCCATTCCTCTTTCTAAGCGGATATCGTTGAATTCGACTAGATGATCTGCGCCAGTATAAAATGAAAAAGCGATTACATCCTTTTCGGTGGGATTGAAACTCAATTTGCTATTGAAATCAAAAAAATAGAAGTCCGGTTCAACGGTATTGACTTCCAATCCTTCGATCTCTGGAGGACGATTCGTTTGGGTAAAAACGTTAAAAATATTCTTGTACAAATCGCTCCTAATGATATCTGTGTAGGATCGTCGGCCGCTGAATGAAAGCGACCCCTTCTTAAATAAAGGAATTTGCACACTGGCTTTGGCATTCAGGAGATTGAGTCCTACGCTCCCATGCAATTTGTTAGGATCACCCGTTTTGCCAGTCAAATCTACCACACTGGACAATCGCCCACCGTATTTTGCCGGGAAAGCCCCTTTAAATAGTTTCACATCCTTGACCGCATCGGCATTGAAGGCCGAGAAAAAACCGAAAAAGTGGTCCACATTATACACCGTCATCCCGTCAAACAATACGAGGTTTTGATCCGGGGTACCGCCTCGCACGAATAGTCCCGAAGAGCTTTCATTACTTCCACTAACACCGGGAAGCAACTGGAGAGACCGAAAGATATCTACCTCGCCTACATTTGGTAATAAAGCCAGCTGAGCAGGGGATAATTGTACCGTGCTGATCCCTTCCGAGGCATTCATCACCTTAAATGATTTGTCCGATACCACCACTTCCTCTAGAATAACCCCAGAAGATAGTTCAATGATCAAGTTCTTGACATTAGTAGTTCCCGCTTCAACCTGAACTTCAATGGGCGTGTAACCAACATATAGTACTTGGAGGGTCAGAGCGGATTCTGGGACACCTATCAACGAAAAGTAGCCATCCACATTTGTCGTGGTACCCTGTTGACTTCCCTTTACGATGATATCTGCGAATGGTAGCCTCTCTTTATTGTCTGCTGCCTTTACTACCCCGGAAAGCGTTCTTTGACCTGGCAGGGAAAGCGAACAACAGAGGAGGCCGAACAGGAGGAGCGAATAAGTCTTCATCTTGCCGTTTTGTGCGTCTTTGTGTTTTGTAATGGAAGCGGGTTGATTCCTGCTGACGATCTGAGCCAATAAATTACAAAATCTTCTGAGCATTGAGCGCCTATCATGAGCTTTTAAACCCTTACTCTACAATAGGAGTAGATTTATCCTAAATCGAAAAATGCCGACCATTCGTATAGATTATGACCGCCAATCCGCTAAAGCCCCTAGTTTCGCCGCCAACAAGCTATCTACAATGAATAAATCTACACGCTTCTGGGATCGAGTGGCCGACAGCTCTGGAGAAGGACTGGGAGCTACCTCTCAAAAAACCGTCAATCTCACCTTACCCTTCTTGGATCCTCAGGATGTTGTCTTGGACTTTGGGTGTGGTTCTGGCAATTTATCAACTGCCATAGCTAAGCAGGTAAAACAAGTTGACGGCATTGATACCTCAGGGGGAATGATCGCATCTGCCCAAGCACTGGCTGCAAAACAAAATCTGCGAAACGTCCACTTTGCCCAACTGGATATTTTAAATACAGGCCTGCAGCCCGCTTACTATGATGCAGTTTTTGCTTTTAATGTTCTCCACTATATTGATGATGTAGCTGGTTTAGCGGGTAGAATTCGATCCTTGTTAAAACCAAATGGGTATTTTATATCTGCCACAGCCTGTCTTGGAGAAGGGCTCCATCCCCTCCGCCCACTACTGTTCATCATGACCAAACTTGGTCTTGTTCCGAAGATGCAATTCTATCAACTGCCTAAACTGCAAGGAGCCTTTGAAGGCAGTGGTTTTAGTCTGGTGACCACAGAAAGACTCTCTGCCTTGCCGGAGTATCTTCTGGTCATGAAACGGGACAAATAGTAGAAGCGGTCCGGAATTATGAAGTACTCAGTCGAACTGGAGAAAATGCTACAAAACAACCTTCACGCGAAGAAAGAACACATTATGAGTAGAATACAAGCAGCAAAAAATGAAAAAAACATTCTTACTCATAGCCTATCTATTAATCAAGAATATTGGACTTTCCCAAGATTTCGATACGAATCAGTTGGATCTTTACTTTAATCAGCTGACATCCAACAACAAGTTTATGGGCAGCATTGCCGTGTATAAAAACGATAGCATTTGCTTCAACAAACAATTCGGATATTCGGACGTATTGAATCAGACCATTCCCAATCAAGAAACCAAATATAGAATTGGCTCGATATCTAAGACCTTTACAGCAGTTCTAGTTTTCAAAGCTATTGAAGAGAATAAGCTAAGCTTAAACGAAACAATCGATAGTTTTTTTCCGGAAATCAGAAATGCTAATAAAATCACGATTGAATATCTATTGCACCATAGAAGTGGAGTACACAGTTTTACAGATGACATGAAAAAGTATTTGAGTTACCATACTCAAGCGAAATCTGAAGCAGAAATGCTTGAAATTATTTCAGCCTATGACAGTGATTTCGAACCCAACACACAAGCTTCATACAGTAATTCGAACTATCTTCTTTTATCCTATATTTTAGAGAAAAAATATGGAAAACCATTTGCCCAAATATTAGAAGAGAAACTGTGTAGGCCTTTGGGTTTAGGAGACACTTATTTCTCAAAGACGGCAACGATAGAGCAGAATGAGGCTTACTCTTACCAATTCGATAAAGAATGGCAAGTATTACCTCAAACAAATGGTACCATAGGATTAGGAGCTGGTAGTATTTCTTCAACGCCTATGGATTTAATTGAATTTTCTAAAGCACTATTCAAAGGGCAATTAATATCAGATGAGCACTTAGAGAGTATGACATCCATCAAAGACCGATTTGGTATGGGGCTGTTTCAAAGTACCTATTACGATTTGGTCAGTTATGGGCACAATGGAGGCCTTGATAATTTTGTGTCGATGTTTAGATATTTTCCAAAAGAAAAGATGGCCTTTGCCGTAACGGCTAATGGCTTAGATTATGATTTCAATCTAATTGAAACTGTACTCGTTAAAAGTCTATTGAACCGGCACTACGATATTCCTATTTTTACTGTATACAAACCACATTCAAAAGAGCTAAATGAATATATTGGAACGTATTCAAGCGATACTTATCCTGTGACAATCCACGTAGTAAAACAGAAAAAACAACTCATTCTCCAGGTAGCTAATAATCCTCCAATGCCACTTGAAGCCTTTGAAAAAGGGAAGTTTAAGTTTGAAAAAGCAGGAATTGTTGTTGAATTCATTCCCAGTAAGCATGAAATGTTGGTTAAACAGTCAGGAAAGATAAATACGCTTAGAAGGGAATAAAGCGATGCGATGCATGTAAGGGGGCAAACCATTAACCGCACGCAGGTCCGTTTTCCCTTTCATCAATTGTCTAAACCAAAAGCTTGTATAGCATGAAGTCCTTCGACCCTTCTGAATGGGATATCCCTGCTAGTGAACATTGGGTTGACATTTTCCCGATCACGGCGGGTTGGTCTAAGGATGAGAAATATCGCATTCTCCATAAAAATGGGGAATACTTTCTCCTAAGGGTTTCAGCAAAAGAAGATCTAGCCAATGAGTCTTCTCTGTACGCTGCCTTAGCTCAATTGCGAGGTAGGGGACTAAATCTACCGGATTTGATAGGGACAGGGCTTTGTCGGCAAGGACAGAACACCTACCGCCTTTTTAGCTGGGTAGATGGCAAGGAGCTGTCAGACGAACTGCCCAATCTATCAATCGATAAGCAGTATCAATTAGGTTGGCAAGCGGGAGAATTGCTTAGGCAAATCCATCAATTACCAGCGCCAGCGGGACGCATGCCCTGGTCCACCTATTTTCAACAAAAAATCGATAAGAAGTTAGCGCTATTTGCAGATTGCGAGATTGACTTTGCCGGATCTAATCACTTACTACAGTTTATTGACTCCCATCGATCTCTAGTAAAAGCTCGTCCCCAATGTTTTCACCACGGGGATTATCACATCGGCAACATGCTGCTCACCCCTGAACAAGAGCTAGCAGCCATTGATTTTAACCGCCTAGACTTTGGCGATCCTTGGGATGAATTCAATCGCATTACCTGGACCGCCGATAAAAGTCCCGCCTTCGCCGCTGGACAAATCAATGGATACTTTGATAACCATCCTCCTCCTGACTTTTTTGATCTAATGGCGCTATACATTAGCGTAAATCAGATCGGGGCCGTCCCATGGGCAGCTGATTATGGAGAGGAAGAGGTAAAAACCATCTTGGAGCAGACAAAGGTAGTAATGACTTGGTTCAACGATTTCTCCAATACCATTCCAAACTGGTATCTTGAACCTGGAACAGCCAACAAATTGTGACCAAAGAAATCAACAAACTGGTAGATCACCTATTCCGACATGAATCTGGAAAATTAATCGCAGTCCTAACCAATGTGTTCGGTCCAGATCAATTGGAGTTAGTAGAAGACGTGGTACAAGATTCTCTGGTAAAAGCCATGAGAAACTGGCCCTATCATGGAATTCCCCAAAACCCAAGCGGGTGGCTATATCGAGTAGCTAAAAACGAAGCAATCAATATTTTAAAACAAGGGCGGATCAAGCAGCGGAGAACAGTTGATCCGGCTTTCCTGGAAAGAATTCAAGAGGAATCGCTAGTGGATGAATTTTTATTCTCTGAAAAAGAGATCAAAGATGATCAGCTACGGATGATCTTTACTTGTTGCCACCCAGTCATCACGTCAGATTCACAAATCGCCCTTGCACTTAAAACCCTTTGCGGCTTTAGCATTGCAGAAATTTCGCGAGCCTTTCTCACACCTGCAGAAAACATCAACAAACGGCTAGTACGGGCACGTCAAGCGTTAAGATCGCACAAAGTACCTTTTGCTGTCCCAGTTGGACCGGAGCTTCCTCTAAGGTTGAAAGCAGTCCTTGACACCATTTACCTGCTATTCAGCGAAGGATACCATGCTTCTTCAGGAGATCAACTAATTCGGTTCGATCTAGTGGAGGAAGCCATGCGACTCGGCAAACTTCTATTGGATCATCCCGCCATTGCACCCAAACAGAGCATCCATGCCCTATTAGCACTTATTCAGTTGAATGCCTCTAGATTTGCTGCAAGGCAGAACGCTGATGGCGATATTATTACTTTAGAGCACCAGGATCGTTCACTTTGGAACAAAGCGTGGATTGACCAAGGTTTAATACATCTGCAACAGTCAGAGCCTCATCGATTCCTCTCGAAATACCACATTCTAGCTATTATCTCTTCCTACCATTGTACAGCTCCTACGTTTGAACAAACCAATTGGGTTGGCATCCTGCGCGAGTATAATCGTTTTTTAAGCGTCGACAATTCAGAGGTTGTACAGTTAAACCGTTCCATTGCCTTGGCCAAAGTTGAAGGAGCACAAGCCGCTATAGATACTTTAGTCGGGCTTACTACTTTGGAAAACTACCACTTGTATCATTCCATTTTAGGTGAATTCCACATTGAGCTCCATCGTTGGACAGCAGCTATTAAGGCGCTCGAAAAAGCGGAATCCCTCGCCTCACTTGATAAAGAGAAGGCGCTCGTGAGAGCCAGAATCGAATACTGCATTAAAAAATCTGGAAATTGATGTCCCTGTCTCGGTGCTTCATTTGTCTATTGGCTGTAATTCAATTTTTCGAAAACAAGAAATCAGTTTCAAATGAAAGATTATTTGCTAATTATCAAGACAGAAGGTAGCGTATGGTCTGACCTTTCCCCGGAAGAACTCCAGCGGCATATGGAGCATGGTCACGCCTACATTGGAGAACTAATGCAATCCGGGAAACTCAAGAACGCTAATCCCATTGACAAGGGTAGTCGTGTCGTAGTAGAAGAAAAAGGAGTAATGAAAGACGGTCCATTTAATGAAAGTAAAGAGGTAGTGGCAGGCTACTTTCACATCACAGTTGCCGACATGGAGGAAGCTGTTGCTATAGCAAAAGCAAATCCCATTTTCAAAGATATTCCGACCCGAATTGAAGTACACCCAATGATGCCTGTCGGAGGAAACTAGAATTAAATGAGGTAACACCTCCCAGCTGGAACTCGCCATGTGTTTATTTTCTTGGTGCGTTCCAGCTTTACTCTATCGCTTTAGCCACATTTATGATCGCAGCCCCACTACCTTTCTTCCCTTTTTCTGAAACCCCCAGCACATGAATCTCATAGGCTCCAATTGCATCTGAAGTGGTAAATTGAAGCCGTGCTTTACCCGCTTCGTCTGTTTGAACATTGGCATTCCAGTAGAGGGTATTACGAAAATCTGGCAGTGGGCTATCCTCTTGGCTTTTATAGCTAGGAAACAAGAAATTTCTTTCGGGTAAGAGTGTCAGATAGGTTTGTTGTAGGGCGGTGGCTGGGGTGACAAAGGAATAGGCCTGGTGCTCAAAGGAGGAGATTTGAACGACCCCTTGGTAATAATGTGGATTAAGCCAGAAGGGATCGCTGACAATTTCGGTGGATTCGATTAATTTATTGTTGAGTTTTAGAAAAGCGCCTTGATCAAAGATAGGAACTCCATCAACTAGCAAGAGCGGCTCAAATCGGTTATTTGGAGAATTCCATTCCGTTTGAATCTGCAGTCTTTCCTCTCCAAATTTCCCTCTCACCGAAACCTCAGCTACGACTTCAAAGAAGAATTCCGGAAGTGGAAACCTCGTATAGTCATCCAGGAAATATTGTGCATCGGGTTTGCCAAAGAAGGGTATGTCCATGAAAGGATTCTTGGCGGTGTAAGAGGGAGCCGTTTCAAAGGCTTTGTAGGTTTTACTAACCTGTGCATTGATCAAGGCAGCACTGGCCAAGCCCTCCCAAGAAGAAGGAAGAGAGAATTGGCTAGTATCCACCGCAGGAGTAGGATCGAATTCTTCTGCCAACTCGATCGTAATAGGGACTTCAGCTTGTGGAATAGCTTGTATTACAATTTGACGAAGGCTATATAAGTCTGGCAGTAGAAAGCTAAAGCGACCGGAGGCATCCGACTGTGCCCCATACACCAAGGCTGTTTTGCCTGGGAAGGCAAGATATACTTCAGCTCCTGGCTCTCCCGCTTTCGATTGCTGATTAATTACCCTTCCTTCCAACAGCAAACCATCGCCTTCAGCCGGGAAAGTGGATGTATTAGTTGGTATTGTTCTAACCGGAATCGTGAAATCAATTGCATTTTGATTTAGCCGAGGTAAAGCTATCGAAACGGACAATTGGGCAGCAACTGGCGCACCATTGGCATCAGTTGTGGTAACTTCAAAACTTCCCTGGCTTCTTTGGGTCAAATCATTAGTTGAAGGTGTGATTTGGATTTGCAATCCCTGTCGATTGTCACCTGGGCGGACCGACCCTTGCGGAGTAAGGTTTGATAATGCCTGTTCCTCCTCCATTGGCATTTTTGCGATGGCTTGGCCGGGGCGTAGGACCGTTAGGGGGAGGGAGGTAAAGGCCGATTCTCCCAGATTTCGCATAGCACGAGTATAGGCCCTAAGGGTATAACGGCCGCTGGGAAGCGCTTCAGGTAGTTCAATCGAACCATGTCCACTGCCATCCTTTAGACTAAGCTTGATTCGGGAGATGGTTGAGCCCTGTTGGTTGATCATTTCCAAGTAGGCTACCTTGCTGAAATCGGTTAGCAGCTGTTTTCGCGTATCGAAATTATACAGTTTGAACCAGATTATTTCTCCGCTGACGTATAACTCACGATCGGTATGAATCCAGATGTACTCCGGTACGAATTGTTCAGCACCTGCTTCCGCCGAATAGGAGGGGGCCTGAGCCTGTAGCGTGATACAACAGCTAAGGTAAAGTGCTGCGATGTAGGATATTCTGGTCATTTTCGATATACTTCTCGTTGATCAAGTTGAGTTTTAGGGTAGAGGTAAGAAGACAGCGGGCAGAATACAGACTTCGAGATCGTCATAGGGCTTCTCTTAGCGAAACAGCCTGATCTCTTATCTCAGCCTTCCAATAATCTGGCCTTCTCTACCAAAAATCAGGTTTTACATTGGTGGCATCATTCCCAGCACAACTCGTACAAGGTGGTCTGGATAGTAAGTAACCAATCCGGACATCCTCATCGTTAACATGATAATCATAGAGGATCCAACCGGCAGTATTCAATTTTTGATCCAGTCTAACAAAACTTAGTGGTATGGTATCATTTAAACACTCAGGACCGAGCGGGGGGAATTCAGTAAAGGGAGAATCTTGGCGATCGAAAAAGGCCCTTTTGGTACTCACCCCAGCCACACTAAAGTATCCCAGCACGGGAAGGTTTTTCCCGTCTGAACTACGAACGTTCCCAAACACTTCATTGGGGATGGCATCAAACAGGCTACCGGTTGTTTGATTGATTTCCTTGACGGTATTTAGGAATTCATAAGTTTCTTTTGAAATGGCATATTGTTTCACTAGGATGCTATATCGGTAAGCAAGGCGCGGCGTTTTGTTGCTAACGAAATGCAGGGGAAAGTCTGCAATCACATCTTCGGTTAGGTTATCCGTAGTAAAAACCAAAATCTGGCGCGATTCATCAGTCTTCCAGCAGCGAAAGCCTTCGAAATTAGAAGGTTCAATATCAAAAATCTCATCGTTCCCTCTCCCTGGAGGGGAACCAAATTCTACTCGGATAAAAGGAGGATGCCGAAGCAAATATTCATAGGTTTCTACAAATTCCCACCGATAGTAACGGGTATTGTTTTCCGGATCTCTAGTGCTGAGGTACAACTGCAATCCAGGGACAGTATTTAATAGGGGGTCATCGGGTTCTCGGTCCATTGCTTCAGCCTCAATCGCCTCAACTTCTGGAGCAGCTTTCATGAGTTGCCAGTCTGATTCAAATTGATTACCATCGGGAGTCTTGATTAATAGGCGATACCTTCGTCCCACGATACCAGGAAAGACCGCCGGATTTGTCTGATAGACACCCTCCTTCGTCTCTTCCAAAATCGTACTATTGCCTTGATCGTCTTCTATCATCACTTCCGCCCCAATAATGACAGGAGCCTCAAGCGCTCCATAATCGAACGACCTCGTGAGGTAAATCGTAGAAGGCTCTTCGCTATTGCTGAAAACCCCGTCTACGACCAATGTACTTTGATATTCCCCAACCTCCGGCTCGAAGGGGTCTACACAGGTCCATACACCAAATGCGAGCAAGGCAGTATATGTAATCCTTCTCATAGAATGAAATTGTACGTTAGGGTTAGGAATGGCCTTCCAAAAATGGATAATCTATAGCCTTGCGCCTCCGTTCCATCACTTACGAAATAGATAGAATACACGTTCCTCCTTCCGGTCACATTATAAAGCGATAAAGACCAAGAATTATGCGCAAATTTTCTCTTCTTATGATTCCCCTGAAGGTTGATCGAAATATCCCAACGGAAGTAGTCTGGCACTCGGAACTCATTTCTTTGTGAGTATTGTAGGCGCACCCCATTGGCAAATTGATATTTGGCTACTGGAATGGTAATGGGACGACCCGTGCTGTAAGCCAAGTTGGTCGAAAAACTCAAACGGCGCGAGAATTTATAGTAGCTGACAAAGCTGAGATCATGGGGCTTATCAAAATTGGTAGGGAACCACTCGCCCTGGTTAATCTGATCTTGTGAGAATGGACTTTGTGTGCGAAACCGCGTTCTTGAATAGGTATAACTCAACCAGCCGTTGAGTTTTCTGCCGTTTTTTCTCACCAAAAACTCCAAACCGTAGGCCTGACCTTCCCCATTTACCACTTCGGTTTCCAGGTTATCATTGAGTAGTAAATCAGCACCGGCTTTGTAATCCAGCATGTCCTGGATCTGCTTGTAATAGCCCTCTAAGGATAACTCCCATTGGTCATCCTGAAAATTCCGGTAAATGCCCAAGGAGATTTGATCACCAGTCTGTGGTAAAATATGCTGATCAGACAATTTCCAGGTGGCCGTAGGGGAGACCGTCGCAGAATTGAATAGCATACTCAAATATTGCCGATTGCGATTGACGGCGGCTTTGATGGAGGTGTTGACATCCAGCGAATAACGTAAGGAAAGTCTATACTCTGGGCCCCCGTATCGTTGTACTATTTTACCGCTTCCAAATTCCGTGGTGCCGATGATGTTTTGTTCCGTTCGAGCGGCATTCGGCAAATAATTGAAGACACTTTGTGGCCCGAGGTAGAGATATTGAGTGAAGCGAAGGCCCGCATTGACCGAGAAATCATCACTGACGGTCCATTCATCACTGAAATAGATACTGCCCTCCAAGGCGCGCTCCTGCTCCAATGCTTTAGTGCTCACCACCGACTCTGACGAAATGGGTTGAATTTGCCCCGGATCTAGCTGATAGAGGACTATATTGGAGCCAAAATTGATCTGATGTTTATCTGAAGGCGCGTAGGAAAAGTGCGCTCGCCCTTCTGTATAATTAATGCGATAGGAGAGGTCGAAGCTCGAAATCGGCCGCTGTTCACTTTTCACCTGAAACCGGTACTGGCTGAAAATACCGGAGAAGGTGCCAAACAATTTCTCCCCAATAGCTTTGCGATAATTGATCGTAGCATTTCTATTTTGATATGCAAAAGTGGTATCGCCATTCAATTGAAAGGCATCATTACTGAGGTAGGCTGATACATCCAGGTAATCGTTTTGTCCAATGCGTGTTTTATAGTGCGCAGTGAGATCAGAATAATCAGCTCTGCTATTCCGAAAGGACGCATTGCGCAGGCGACTTAAGATCCAATTGGAATAGGTGCTTCTACCACTGACAATCAGCGAACTCTTATCCTTCCGAATAGGCCCTTCTACGGTAACTCTGCTGGTTACAGGACTGATCCCCCCCTTTATCGACCATTTATCCATATCCCCTTCCTTCATTTGGATATCCAAAACGGAGGATATACGCCCACCATATTTTGCAGGAATCGTGCTTTTATACAATTCGAAACCTTCAATCACATCAGGACTAAAGGAAGAAGAGAAACCAAAAAGATGCGAAGCATTGAACACAGGCGCACCATTCAACAAAACCAGATTTTGATCCGCTCCACCTCCACGGACATTGATCCCAGAGGAAAATTCCCCCACCGTTTGTACACCTGGAAGTAACAAGGCAGAGCGTACAATATCCACCTCTCCCAACAAACTTGGCAACTCTCTGATGGTCTCCGTTTTCAAGGCATCAACGCCCATCTGTACGCTTTCCACACTCGCTTTCTTATTGGCTCGAACAACGACTTCCTCTATTTCTAAGATCAGAGGCCCTAATTGGATATCCAATTGCCCACTGGCAAAAAGTTGAATCCGTCGACTAGCTTCTTTGAGCCCCACACTTTGGAAGACTGCTCGATATCGGCCTTGCGGTAAGGACACCTCATAATAACCCAAGGAGTCAGTCAAAGTCCCCCCATTTCCACCCTCGATAAACACAATCACGCCCTCCAAGGGCTCTCCGGTTTCTTCGTTGGAGACAAAGCCTTTCAAGCTTACTTTGGGTTTTTGTTCCGGTGAACTTGGGTTCCCTATCACGATCCATTCCGTCTCATAATTCTCTAATTGATTTTGCAGAGATTGATTCGCCAAGTCATTGACATCCTGGCTTTCCTGATCCAAGCTTGGTGCATCAAGCTCAATCCAATTTATTGCTGGTAGAATACGACTGCCATAACTCAGCACAATCTGACCAGTGGGGTGGATGAAATAGTTAAAGTCCGTACCTGCAAATGTTGCCTCTAGAACAGTATCAAGGCGGGCAGGGATTTCAGCCTGTTTTACCTTAATTTCCTTGACCCAGCCGGGAAAAAAGAAAGCTTGAATACCATGCTCTGCTTCAAGTTCTTGGCAAAAATCAACGAAGTCCAGGCCATTGTAATTCTTAGCGAGTTGCAGGGACGGTTGTGCCGTCAGAAGTACTGCGCCCACCAAGAAAAATATGGAAAAAAGTAATTGTTTTGTCATGAGCTAATCCAGTTGTAAGCTATTCAAATACAAGGCTACCTTTCGCCAGCCCCCGTCTCCAGATTTTTTCAATCGTATGCTTTCTTTTTTCAGGAAGCTAAAAACCGTTTTCTTGCGCTGTTCACCAATCAAGGGCAGCAGGCTCTTCTTATTACGCATTCGATGAGCTTGGCCATTATAAACTAGATAATGCATGTCTTTTCTTACAAAAGAAGAGATAGCCCGTTCTGTGATGGTTTCAAGTTTCCGCTTGATTAGATACGTGACCTTACCCTCTGCTTGCACCTCATAAAAGCCCTCAGCCAGGTTCGTTTTGGCATGAGGACTATAGGCTAGGTTAATGAATTGCCGATCACCCAAATTAAATCGCTGAATATATGGCTTGACCAAGCGGATCAAATCAAAACTTTCATCCTTACTGGCTAAGTAGATCAAATCATCGGCATAAACATCATAGAGGAGGGGAAGGTTAGCGTACCATCTGCCTTGTAGTAAGACATTGCCCGCTGACCAATCTTTCATTAGATACTGGCTACCTGTGATGGCCGGATAAATGGGAAAGTAGATTCTTCCCTGGAGCACGTTATCATAACTGGTTTGAGGTATCTGCCCCCCTGTGATTCGACCGGCCTGGCTATAGATAGAGGTACTGGCGAGTAGCATGAGTAGAAGGAAAAGAATTCCTTTCCTGATAGTCGAATTAGGGACAGGCATAACAATAGTGCGGGTGTTTAAAGTGATTTCAGTTAAGCTTTTCCTAGCGCTGCAAAATAGCGAAACAGCTAGGTTATTTTTCGCCTTGATTTTGCAAGTAGATTGCAGAATGGCGTTTTATCTTTTTGGCCAGTTTGATTCGATTTCTGACTTGAGACCGGTAGTGTCTAAGTGATTGATATCATCTAGCTATTACCCAAACTGTAAGAATTACTATATTTGGTTTGTCGAAACTGTCTCCTAGTCTTTGACCATCATCGTGATTTGATGATTCCCAACTGTTTCCTCCACTTCTGGAATTATGATTAAGTCTACGGCACCTGCATTATCACTGTAGAAAAAGTGCATAATCAACTATTTTTCAACAATTAGCATCTTTCATCTGTCTAGTGATTTGGCTTTGCTGACTGTTTGCATTTTCTAAACCCAACAAATATCATATGACACGTTCTATTTCTATGTTTTTGATACTCCTTGCTCTATTCACCACGGCATGCAATAGTAATTCAGAAGGTACCTCCGACAGTACGGAAGCGCACACTGCTGAGGCAGAGACGCAGGAGCAAGAACAGCGTCGGGATTACCAAGCTAATGAAATGCTAACGGCCTGGGTAGATCTGCTAAATGTGCGAGCTGAACCCAGTATCAGTGGAAAAATCGTGGCTAGCCTGCGCGAAAATGCTGTCGTTACTTTCACCGGAGAACAAACCGAAGACTTACACACGATAGAATTGAGGGGCACCTCATTCGAAGCGCCATGGCTCAAGATACGTACTGATGATGGCAAAGAAGGCTGGGTTTTTGGTGGTGCCGTACAGCGGGAAGGGGAGAACAAAAGGGTAGAGCGAAGCAGTATGAGCGTGGGAGAATTAGCAAAGCTAGAAATGAGTCAATGGACCAAGCGCAATGAATGGACATCTGGTGCAGGAGACGCTGAAAGTGCGACCACCATTTACCAAAGGGGAGATCTGACACTAGCTCTCAGAAAAACAGAGGTAGGGGAGTATGGATATAGTAGAACTTATGATTTATTCAACAAGGACTATCAATTGGTGAAAAGGAGATCGGTTGAATGGAGCGGCGAGCACCCTTCTTTCTATTTGACAGAAACGATCACAGATCTAGAATCTAGCCCGGCGAAAACTTTTAAACGGACCCAATCTTTTAGTAAGCACTTCTTTCAGTTAAAGCCCAAACCAGAATCCGTCCAAGGCGAATTCAAGGAAGGAATCCCTGCTGAACAAGAGGCAAAAACGCTTCGCGCCACGGTTTTGGTGGAGGCTTTTGCATTCAAGGATATACCCTCCAATGTCGATTCCGATGGAGGATGTTCTTGTAACTTTGAGCCTTCAGAAATGAGTACTGGAACAATGATCTTTGCCAGTGACATGGGAAAGAATGCGGCGATAAAGGTTAATGGGCAAATGATCCCACTGAAAGATGATATGCAGGCTCACGTAGCTCGGTTGAAGCAGCGAGCGGCGCAAGAGGTGTGGATCACCTTAAAAGAAAGAGGCACTGACGAATTGTTTGGCGAACCGCTCAACACTAGCGGAGACTGGCAACAGGATATCCTGGATGGTTTGAAAGAGGTCATGATGGTCATGGACAAGATACCGACCGAGCCAAAAATCAAATCCGTTGGAACGATAGGGATGGGCCATCGCGGAAATGTGAGAGATCTCTGGAATGATGCAGTACAAGAAATCAAGGCGATGAAAAATAATGGTGATGACTTGAAATTGCGCTATGTTGGTGGTGGATATATTTGCGAAATCAAAGCTCGCCAGACCAGCAGGAATGATGGGGGAGGAGGTAAATACGAGGGATCCATGGAGATTCTCTCTAAAGCGGGGACAAGCCTTAATACATGGTTTGTTTATGGAGACTGTGGTTGTTAATGTCTTGAAATGAGTGGCCTTGGATTATGTAGAGCATGCTTACAGATTGGCTCGACGGCTAAGGAACATAAGGTAAATGAGATGGATGGGGTAGTTGGACTCAAATTACCCCTCTTCCAACGGAAATACTTCCTTGAGCACTTGTCTAAGAATCGGCAGTAATGCAACTTCTGTGCTTTGTGCGTCTTTACAATATCCGGTATAAACCACCACCAAATCTTTGTCCGGATTGACCAAAAGGCCTTGCCCGCACCAGCCACCTTTGAAAAAATCATGGTTTTTGTATACCTGATCCCATTGGTAAACACTGTGTGAAAAGTCTTCTGGTAGCCAGTCTTTACCTTTCGCATGTTCCCATAGCTTCGAGTTCCCTTCATTCCGAATGAGTTGGATCACCCTGTCGGAAATAATCTGCTCATCCGTTAGGAGAGAGGAGCTAGGGGTGTATAGCATGCCATATCTCGCCACATCTCTAAGCCTGGCAAGTAAACCTCCGTGGGTATTGGGAACTCCATATCGGGGAGCAAGCAGTGAAGCATCTGACTCAGCCCCTATTTTGGCCCATATCTCTTTGGTCAAGGCATCCTGAAAAGGCATTCCCATTTGACGTTCCACCAACCAACTCAGCAAAAAAGTGTTCGCCCCAGAATACTCAAAACGAGTACCCTGATCATGTGACATTCCGGGTTTGACACTAGCTAGGAATTCGTACGGGTTCTTTGGAGTATCGTCGGCCCAAAAACCATCCCCGACGGTTGCTGAATATTGATAGTAGCAGGATTCCCAGTCCTCATAATTTTCCTGGCAGTTTACGCCGCTGGCCATATCTAGTATGTTTCTAATGGTAACAGCTTTAAAATCAGAATCTTCCAGTTCTGGTAGGTACTTACTGATAGGAAGGTTAACCTCCACCAATCCTCGGTCTTCCAATATTCCGACTAATGCAGAAACGAGTACCTTCGTCACCGACCAATAAATCGGTTTTTCATAGGGCTCTTGTCTGGGGTAGTGCTCAAAGACGATCTCCCCTCCTTGTACAATTACGATACCCATGGTGGTGGACTGATCGCTATCAATGAATGCTTTGAACCCTATTTTCCCTGCGGGTGTCTCTACTTGGTGATTTGGGATCTCTGCCATGACCCGAGTCCCTAGGATCTTGACCTGTCCTTCCCGGTACACGTTGACGGCAGGATAAAATCGATGTAGGTTCTTAAAGTTCCACATTTGATCTTCTCCGTAGACGTTCCACCAAATATCTTCCGTCGGAAGCTTTTCGATCTGTGCTCGAACTTCATCAATGGAAGAGGCCGATTGAAAGGGTTTATGAACGCCAATTACTGCAGATTTCGGTGGATGTTCTGTATTGGAACAAGAAATCCAGTAGAGCAATACGATAAATATCAAAAAAGAGAATTTCAACTTCATGTGCTTATAGTCTTTTCAACCAGTTGACGAAAAGTGGCACCCATTGATCTGTTCCATCCTCCTTTCGTCCCATCCCAAAACCATGACCACCACTTTGGAATAGATGGGTTTCAACGATGACCTTATTTTCTCTTAACTTCTGAGCATATCCAGTAGATTCCTTGACCAAACACACATCATCATCATAAGCATGGACAAGAAAAGCGGGCGGGGTATGTTCATTGACCTGATCCAGGAGGTTGTTTTGCTTCCTTTCTTGCTCGGTCATTTCCCTATGGTATAGTGATTTTTCTAGCCACTGTAGATTTTGATCTGATAGGTCTGTTACGCCATAAATTAGCGCTGAGAAATTTGGGATTTCATTTTCATGCTCACTTTTCCAAAGGCCTAGAACGGTGGAGAGATGACTTCCAGCAGAGAACCCTATCACCCCAACCTGATCGTCCCTAAAGCCCAAGGTCTTTCCTCGATCTCTAAGCAAAGACAAAGCTCGTCGCGCATCAGTCAAGGGTACCAAGTGTGGTGAATCAGATGATTCTACATTTGGAATTCTATACTTTAGCACTGCTGCCGTGATCCCTTCTGCTGAAAGTGCTTCTGCCAAATCATAACCTTCATGATGGATAGCGACAATTTCATACCCACCTCCTGGAATGATCAATACCGCTTTTCCAGAATTGGCTCCTTTTGCGGGATATATCGTGAGGGTTGGTTTTGTTACATTGCGCAAGCATCTAGTACCCCATATCTCCTCTTCGTATTCCTTCAAATTATTATCTTTTAGATACGGAGTTTTCATACCTCTCCATAGCTCAACCTCTTCCTGGCCTTGCAGGTGAAGTCCCATCCACATAATGCATGCGCATAAGACTGTTGATTTCAATTTCATACTTTTTGTTATCATGTGGAGCATAAAAAACATAGTAGGATATCTTTCTTTTGGAATACCGAGAAAACAAATTCTAACGGCACAGTTTTGGCGTTTATCCAATGCTCGTTCAGTGTTTTAGAATTACACAGCCATAATTATCTCCAGCCTCAATCATTTCATGGGCTAGGGCAATTTCATCCAACGGAAACGTCTTGCTGATACGATGCTTTAATTGTCTGGCCTGTAAAAGAGTCGTAATATCAGTTTTGGCTCGCTGCTTTGCCGCTGTAGGCATAGCGTATACTAACACAACTCGGATACTCACATCCATATAGAGCATCTTTCTGAAGGGGAGACAAGGCTCTGGAACGGTCATGGAGGAATAGGTCGCGATAATACCGCTAGTTTTCAAGACCTCCAATACAAAGGGCAGGTTGACACCAAAATCTCCCTCTACAACCAAGTCCAGTTTTTCACCATCGGTAAAGGCAAGAATAGCTTCATTTGATTCTGCAGAAGGATGCCCAACAACGAAATCCGCACCCGCCTCCAAGCAGTGTTGTTTGGACGTTGCTGAACCAGCAGTCGCAATTACCTTAGCTCCAAAATACTTGGCCCACTGAATGGCGTAATGACCTACTCGACCTGATCCTCCCGTTACCAGTACATATTTATCCTTAATATCGCCATCGGTGGTCACACAGCGATGAGCGGTCATTGCTGGGATGGCCATACAGGCGCCTACTTCAAAACTGGCTGGGTCTGGCAAAACGACCGCTTGCTCCTCCGGTAAACATATATACTCGGCTGAGGTGCCCAGTCGTCGCCCGTATTGACCATTGTACACCCAAACCCGCTGACCGATACGTTCAGGACTTACCCCCTCACCGACAGCCTCTATTATACCGGCTCCATCGCTATTGGGAATCACAGGTCCATTATCCAATAGGGTAGGGCTAGCTCCGGCTCTTTTCTTTGTATCTGAAGGATTTACTGCCGATGTGATTAGCTTAACCTTGACCTCACCTGGGCCAGCTACTGGTGTTTCCCATTCTCCGACTTGTAATACTTCCTTCGCTGGTCCAAAAGTCTTGTACCATGCTGCTTTCATGTCTTTCTATTTATAGATTAGTCGACAAACCTTCTGTATGGCCATCTAGGCCAATGGCTTGTCCTGAAATGAATCTTCCGTGTCTTGAAGTTAGAAATAGGGCCAAATCCGCTACATCTTCAGGGTCTACAAAGGTCCTCATAGAGACCTGCTTTACATACAAGGCTTTGATATCGGCCACTGATCTACCCTGTTCTACTGCATCGGCCTGCAAAACGCGATTAATGCGATCTCCATTTACGCTTCCCGGGCATATGGCGTTTACGCGGATACCTTGAGGCCCGAGTTCCATGGCCAAGGTTTTAGTCATGCCAATAGTAGCCCACTTTGCCGTGCAATACGGGGATCGATAGGGGAATCCATAGTAGGAAGCAGAGGAAGCCAGATTAATGATCGAACCTGAAGTCGATTTCTTGATCCAGGGAATCGCCTCTTTAAGGCAGTAAAACATTCCGTTTACATTAATGTCAATGGTTCGATCCCATTCAGTAGGATGGACTTCCTCCAGTAAGGCCGTTGGTCCTGCAATACCCGCACAATTTATCAGTACATCGATATGATCTACTTGCTGTTTTATCGCCTCAAAAAAAAGTTGTACCGCTTCATAATATGCCACGTCGGTTCTTTGGATAAATACTCCCGGAAATTCCGCTTTAAATTCTTGGATGAACTCCTTCGAAATATCACAAACAAATAGTCGGCACTGCTGCTGCCGGTAAGCCTCCACTATGGTTCGTCCTATACCGGAAGCCCCCGCGATAATGACCACATTTAGAGGCTTTTCAAGCTTGATCATTGATGTTCTTTTAGATTCAGATATAAAGAAATGCTGATCAGTAGATAGACAAAAACCAATGGTAGTGCCGAAATTAGAACTGCCAGCTTTAGCGATTCTAAACCACCAACATACATCAAAGCAATGGGCAGGAGAATCAAAGTGAAGGCCCAAAATAGGCGTTGCCAACGACTGGGGTCCTGATGCACTTCCAATCGTTTGGTAGCACAAGAAGCCAAGGTGTAGGAGGTAGAGTCAAAACTTGTTGCCATAAATATGATACTCATCAAGCAGAAAATTGTCAATACTATCGTTCCGTTACCGAGGCTAGCAATGATGGTAGCTATCGCCTGTGCCGCTTGCCCTTCCCGTACCATTTCAAGGATGGGTAGCTGGCCACTCAGCTCCATATGTAATGCATAGTTACCCAAAATGGCATAGAAAAGCGCACATCCTGCACCGCCATAAAGTATCGTCCCTAAAATCATTTCTTTGATGGTTCGGCCGCCTGATATCTTGGCGATAAAAATGCCCATAAAAGGGCCAACAGCTACCCACCAAGCCCAATAAAAAATGCTCCAGTCTTCTACAAAGCGGGAATTGGTAAGCGGATCAGTCCAAGTTATCATTCGAATGAAGTTCTGGGTTAACAAGCCCAAGCTATTGACACTCATTTTTACAATGAACACAGTAGGACCAATAAACAAAATCACCAGCAATAAAATAATCGCAGTCGTGGTGTTAAGATTGCTTAAGCGTTTGATGCCCTTGCCCAAGCCCATGTACACTGAAATTGAAAATACAATAGCACAAAATAGGATGACTATTAGCTTCAGTACAAAAGTGTCCGGAATGTTTAATAGAGTAGAAACACCAGCGGTGATCATGGGGGTTCCCAATCCCATTGAAGTGCCGGTTGATCCGAGCAGCCCGACCATAAATAAGATATCAATCGTTTTACCTACCACTCCGTCAGCCTGTGACCCGAGCACTCGCTGACAGGCCTTACTTATGCGGAGCATCGGTATCTTTTTGACATAGTATACATAAGCAAGTGCCACGGCGGGTAGACTGTAATAAGCCCAACCAACAATACCCCAATGAAAGGTTCCGTATGTTGCTGCAAACTCAATGGCTTCATTACTCCCTGGCTCTAATCCAAAAGGCGGGGTATCCATGTAATACGCCCATTCAATCGTACCCCAATAAATGATACCAGTAGCCACTCCGGCGCAGAATAGCATGGACACCCAGCTAAAAGTGCTAAAGTTATACGTATTAGTCCCCAGCTTAATCTGGCCGTACTTACTGAAAGCGATCCAGAATACAAAAACAAGCACAGCAATGGAGAGTAGCTGATAGCTTGTACCGAAATTATCTTCAATGGTTACCTTCCATTGAAGGAGTAATTGCTGGCTTCCTGCTGGCCAAATTAAAAGTGGCAGTGTGCAGGCCACCAGCACCAATAAAGAGATGGTGAAAATATTCCAATCTGTGGGAGTGCCTCTTCGATCAGGAGATCCTTCTATCTTCATTCAATAAAAGTAATAAGGGATCCGGATTTTTAGGCAAACGGATTGTCCAATAAAGGGGGGCAAATTCCCCTTCTATGAGGTATAGGGAACTAACTTGTGAAGTTCTAAGGGGTAAAACCAGGAATATCCGGGCCTTACCTACACAGGTAAGATGCTTATCTCGATCGAAGGTCTGATCGGAATTAAAACCCTAAGTTTTAGGGGAAGCTCCCTTAAGGAAGGAGATCTAGTCGTCTATTCCTTCGTTAAGTTGACTTGATCCGTGATAAGTTGTTTTTCCCCATATTTGTATTCAATCTCTTCGATAATCTCTCCTTCTATATCGAAGGCCTTTGCAATACCATGCAGTTCTCCATTTTCACTGAAAGGCAGGACAAACTGTAGTTGTCCATTATCATAGTAGTGCTTCCACTCTCCAATTTTTCTGTTTTTACTGAAGACCCCAATTTTAGCCAGCTGGCCATTATCGTGGTAAAAATTCCAAGCTCCCTCTGATCGGCCTCCTATATATTCTCCCTCCTGTTTCAGTTCACCATTTTCGTGATATACCAGCCATTGTCCAGCAAATTTATTGTCAACATATTCTCCTTTAGAGTGCAACTGCCCACCAGGATAATAGGATTCCCAAGCCTTAATTTTTAGCCCATGTTCATATACCCCTTGTGTTTGTAGCCTACCGTCTTGGTAGTACATATACCATGGCCCATGCTTTTTACCTTGGATGTACAGCACCTTGATTCTTTCTTGTCCGTTAGGATGATAGCTTATCCAATCGCCATTTACTTTACCTGTGTCGTAATTAGCACTTAATTTCAAAGTACTATCTGAATAGTAGACCAGGTATGGTCCTTCGATCTTTTGGTCTTTGTAGGCAAAGCGCTTGTGTACTTGGCCATCTTCATAGAACTGCTGATATAGCCCTTCGTAGGTTTCTCCGAGCCGAGAGCAGCTAATTTTTAGTGCTCCAGTTGGGAAGTATTCCAGCCAAAGACCAGCGGGTTCTTTCTTTTCCACAGAAAGTTCCTTGATTTGAAATATTTGAGTAGTATCATTTTCGTAATAAACTGTATCCAGATAGGTTTGGGAGATTGCTATATTAGTCAACAGCATCAAGCTCCCGATGAGCAATACAAAGCGTTTATGATCCAGCATAGCAGGGGGATTTTACAGTGAAAATCTATGATATTATTCCAATTCAATTTGCAGCCTAGCACCCTTTGGTCTTTTCTGATAATCCACCTGCCAGATGGTTGTGATCTGATAGCTTCCTTCCACTAAATCGTCCGGCAACGGAAATTCGATGGTTTTTCTTTCATCTGGAGGAAGCTGTTTCTTCTGACCTGTGTCTAAATGTGTAATGGTCCGAAGGATCTGCCCAGTAACTAATTTATCTCCACTGTTGATCAGATCGGCATAATACATCTTTACTTCACTATAATTGGCCGCCCGCATATTGGCTACTTTGGCTTCAAAAGCAACATTGGAAGCTGGAGACTGAAGAACAGGAACGGCTATTCTCCCCTGTGCTTGCAGTTGAGATTGTAAGGACTTATCTGCCAAGGCTGGCAGGGATAATAATTCTTCTTCTGCGCGGATATATAGTTCCGCCCACTTGGTTGTACCTTCTCCCGGTGGCACCTCAATCGCAATTCGAATCTTTTTACTTTCATTGGGGGCAAGGTCAAAAGTGCTAGGAGAGATCTGTAACCACTCCGAGCAAGAACGTGGGGTAGTACCGGAAGGGTAGCGAAGTGTATTACCCAAGGAATCCGGCATGAAATCGCCTTTTGAGACGGTATAGGTCTTGGGTTCATCCGTCATATTGGTTACAGTGATGTGACGGTACCCGGATTGGCCAGGTTCTAAAGGATATTGAAGACTGGTGGGCTTAACTGAAAAAGATTGCGCCTGGCTCCCCTGCACAATGAGTATACACAGGAGGAGCAAATTAATACGGCTGATCCGTAGGAATTCCATGCAATATGATTTTTTTGAATATGAACGACTTTCATACAAAAAAAGGACATTAATCAAAGTCCTGATGGAGGTTTTCGGGTTTTGGTAGTAAAAGAGCTGATTTAGGTAATTATCGGCTTGTTTTTGGTTATGGTCAGTTCCATTCTACTTCTACACTAATCTCTTTCAACACCAATTGAACCGCAGGAATTTCAACATCGGGTTCCAGCGATAACTTTATCTCTCCTCGCTTCATCTCAAACTGCTCTTCGAAAGGATTTCGAAGCTTAATCGTATAACTTTCGCTGTAGGGCACAAAGAGGCTAAACTTACCCTCCTTATCCGTTAGCGCTTGAAAAACCCTTCCGTTGGTATTCGTAGCGGTTATTTTGATGCCGTTTAGCGGTAGTTCGCCAAGGGCAGAATAGTCATCTCTTTCCAAGTTCACCTGCCCCTGAATTAGCTGTCCTTTTCCAAAGGGCAATAAGAGATCTTGATTCGTCAATAGTTCAAGATCAAAAGCCTCCGCTGTCGTACTAAAATAATTGTCCTGGGAAGCTCCCAAGCGGAATATGGTCACCTGGTAGGTTCCCGCGGGCATATGCTTAAATTCGGCCTTTCCTTTGGCGTTGGAGAACACAGCTGCTTCTCGGATTTGTCCCCTAGCGTGGCTTTCCGTTTCCTTGTAGGTAAGATGTAGCCGAATATCAGGCATGGCTTCTTCGTCTTGATCCCACAAACCATTCCCATTTTCATCCTTGAAACACAACAACTTCAGGTGATGAGCAGGCCCTTGTTGCAATTCCACTCGCATGTCCTTCCGGATTCCCACTTCAAATTGGCTATTGAGGTCCTGCGAAAGGGTAGCCGTTTGGCTGCCTAGCTGTTCTTGCCGCTTGCTAAGTTGCCCACTTAGCAATAGATGCCAACCTTTATCCACATGCCAATCCAGGTGCGCTCTTCCAAGCATGGTCGCAGACTGATCCCCAAACTGATAAATTACATTACTAGCCACTCCATAGGAAATCCGATTCGCCCAGAGGCGCCCTCTTGCCATCAGCGGCAAAATCAGCCGACTGTCATCCCCCAACTGCTGGTATTTCAGTCCCGCATAAAAGTTGCGTTGTTGCACTTGCATATGCAGTGAATGTCCGGCCGTTTCAAGTATTAAAGAATCGGAAGGAAGAGCCGGGATATCGGAACCGTCTTGGTACTGGTAGTCGATCGAGAAAAAGCGATGCCGGAAACGACTACGAACTTCCCAACTACGTTCGCGAAAGTGATTTTCGCCGGTAACATCTGTCAATCCTTTCAGGGTCGAAAAAGATCGATTCACGCTGAGTGAAAAAGCTCTTTTGTGTCGGGCCTCAAATTTCCAACCCCATCTAGAAGACTGAAACGGGAAGGCAGCAAGCTTGGCATCGATCGGCGCGTCTTGAATCTGGGACTGGTAGTGAGATCCGAAGGTAGCCATCGTCTCAGATCCCAGGAAAAAACTGTAATCCAAGGCATATTGGGATTGCTGATAACGGAGAGAAGCTATGGGCTCACCATTCTCAAAATTATTGGAAGCCTTATTGATAAAATTTCCCCAGAAGGAAACTTCTTGTTTTTGGTTTTTTGATCGATAGGCCAAATTGCCCGAAGCTTGGAGCAAACCTGCCTCAGCCAGCTCAAAACGAGGAGTCGTATAGTTGATATCCAGGTTGCTATTCCATTGTATAGAATGTCGCCCTTCATAACGAAAGAGATACTGCTGTGCATTGCTCACGTATGCCTTTTCGCTCCGATCTCGCACATGCAGGTGTTGTACTGAGAAATAGACATTGTCCCTTTCTCTATAGGGCATATCCAAGACGAATTGGCTCGTGGCGATATGTCGTTTGCTTTTGGGATCACTGAAGTATTCCAACTCAGTACTAATTCTCCTGTTATTGAGGATATTTTGGCGACTGAGACTAAATTGAGTCACTCCGCTCCTGTGATACTGGGCCAGCCCAACGCCCCAATTGCTCTCTGTATCTTTAGCTGTGCGATATTCGGTGCTAATAAAGTCGTTGCCCGCCTCCATTTCCAATTTTTCATCCTGATACTGCAGCAGGTAACGATTCTCAACATCTAAATTTCCTTGGAGATTTGGCAGATTTACGTCCACTGCTAATCGTCCCTTCTCTTTTACATCTATTTGCCCGTTTGCCCTGATACCAAGTCCTATCTTATTGTTCTCTCCAGCATTTCCTGCAAACAGCTCTACGGATAGATTTTTACCTCTAGTATTTAGAAAATCATATTCATTATCGAGTAGAACGAAGAAGATATAGCCCTTCACCTTGTAATCGGTAGAAGCGCTTTCCAGCATAAACCGGAGGGGTAGCTTTTGGGAAGTAACTGGCGCTTCCAGATAGCGTATTTGGTAGGAAAGGGTAGTATCAGCCCCTGCCGCTAGCTTTATTTTCTTAGCGGGTCCTTTAAACACATCTAAGTTGGGATGCATCAAGAAATCAACCTTCAATTCTTCCTCCACATTCCCGGTATTACGAACGAATATATCAAACGAGGTTTTCTTCCCCTCCTTGGGTATAAATAGCTCATTGGATTCACAATATGCCTCCCAACTTCGAGCTACAGGTATGAATACGTGAAAGGACTCCTGTCCGATCAATTTGCCTTCCTTGTTCTGCAAACTTAGATCGATGCGGTGGTGAGTTCCTCCATCCGCTGTGGTAGGAACAGCCAGATCTAGGGTAAGAAAATTCTTATGACTCTTCGGTTGGAGCACTAGCTTTTCAGGTAGGGCAAAAATCAGGTGCCAATTCTTGGGAAGTGTTGCTTTTGGAAAGACCGTCACAACCTCATCGGAACCATTCTTGATCTTTAACACATTGGACAATTCCCCAAATTCGTCGTCAAACCGAAGACTGTCTTGTGTAAAAGACATTTCGATAGCATGAGCAGCATCCTGTCCAATCAAAGATGGGCCATACACAAGCAACATGCATAGGCAAAGCGCACGTAAATGTTTCATGATAGTCTACAGCTTCTTTCGGGGTAGTCATTATCGCGTAAATGGTTTTCCCCAGCTACAAAAGAAAGCTATTTCTGCAAGGCTTGGATTTAATTTTCTGGTTTTGGTAGGAATCCATCTTCTTTTGGTAGGAATGCTTCTTTTTTTGGTAATGGCCTTCCTATTGATCAAGCCCACAAACCTATAAGTCAAATATTTATACAATTATTTTAGGCATAATTAAAAAAGACAGGGCAGCAGGATTGATCAGTCACCCATAACAAAAAACGAGGCTTATAGGCCTCGTTTTTTGTTACTACACTATACATCTAAGACGGTAATTACAAGCAATACATGATTCTTGAAATGAGTCTACTTCTTTGGTAAATATTCAGCTGGCAAAGGCAAAGCTTCTGTTTCTCCCAACCAATAAATCTGAATTACCCACCAACGCTCACCATCGTTCATCAACTGAATACTGTTGATTCCACGAGCAAACGGTTTCTCGTCCGCCTTGGATCGATACGACTCGTAAGTACTGAACACATGCACCAATGAACCGTACTCCACCTCTTCTCTGCTAATTTCTACTTCATGGAAGCCGTTTTCTTCCAGCCATTTGCCTGATCTGGCGACATACTCATCTGGCGACATGATTCGATATCCGACTTTACCTTCTTGATTTTTGCTACTGGGCATGAGTCTCGCTTCTGGAATAAACAGATTCCGAAATCGATCCCAATCTCGTAATACTCCTTTTTCCCCCGAAATAGAGGCATATAGGGCATCAAGGATATTATCTAAACTAGCAACATCCTCTATATACTTGGTCGACTTGGCGTCATCATCAGTTGGTGCTCCAGATCCCTCTTCAAGACCAGCCAGATAGACACGAGTTTGCTCCATGTAATTAGAATTCTTAGCAGCGGTAGCCCATTTATTAGCCGTCTTGACAGTGCTGATAGCCTTTTCTTGATTCCCTTGTGCGTTGTAAATCTTGGATTTTAGTAATCCATAGCGAAAGTTGTTTTCACTCTTAGCTAATGCGGCATCAATCCATTCCATGGCCTGGTTTAGATCCACTTTATTGTGCAGGTAATACTCAGCAGCCCGAAAGTAGGTGCGGTGCGAAATCTTATCCGGTGCTTTCATAAGCTCCGCCATCTGTGCTTCAATTTTCGAGCCGACCTCCACCTCAATCGGGAATTTGACAATGGTATTCTCCCAAGACAGCTGGACGTGACAAGAGTTGGTCGTAAGGTCAGTAAACTGCATCGTAAAGGTTTCTACTCCCACCGGATTAGATATGGGTTTCACGGTAAATCGGAAGGCGTCATTCTCTGCTTTGACTTTTCCTCCAGCAATACTCCGCATATTTGTCTTCTTATGAATAATAATGGTCCATTCGTTTTGATTCGGAATAGTATACAAGGCGTAGGTACCAGCGGGAAGATTGTTACCTGCAATTTTGACGTCCTCTGTAAAGGTGAGTTTGGTGGAAGCATTGGCTCCAGTTCGCCAGGTTTCGTCATAGGGTACTAGGCCCCCCATCACTGCTCGTCCTTTGGCACTAGGTCGGGCGTAGGATAAGGTTATTTCGGTTAATCCAACCTCCTGCTTAATCTCTGAGAAGGGACTGAGGGTAGGGGTCTTTAGATTTTGGGAAACCAATTGGGAAATAGTGAATAGCGAAACCGCTAGTAGGTAGATTTTTCTCATGATAAACGGTATTTCGTTTTAACCAAAGATACTCAAAAATTGAGGTCACGAATCTGAAGACTTTCTGAGGCAAAATCTATCTCGGCCCTGACCTCAGCTGGATTTCAGCAGTGGTCTTCTGCTTTCGGTCAATTCTTCCCGGTTTTCGGTTACATCTCTTCCTTTTTTGGTAAAAATCGTTTTCCACCAATTACCACACCTTCACACAAATATCTGTTTTTCAATTAAATAGTATAATTTTCTAGCAAAAAACCAAAAAGCGAGTCATTGGCTCCAAAAAGCGTTTTAAACCGTCGAAAAACAGAAAATCCAGCATCTTCCCCTCGTTTTCCCCTTTACTTTGTAGTGCAATTACAACG